>LZCG01000080.1_pt1 | contig 18024 bp, 23 predicted proteins | sample 768541 | NCBI WGS metagenome assembly LZCG01 (sample SAMN05200874, study PRJNA324366) | oil field metagenome | isolation source: sample BH-FW-1 from oil reservoir | place: India: Bombay High | collected 2015-07-11
CTCTGCACCTTCATTACAAAACCAACCCCCTGCAAAGTTAGAGCGGAAGGGCCCGCAAGAGAGGGCCGATCCCCGGTAGGGTGTAAAGAGTACGGTAGGCGGTCCGGCCCCGCTTCACCTTCTCAATGTAGCTTGCAGTCTCAGAGAAGATTGTCCCTTCTCCCGCCTGCCAACGGGCAAGGTTGGTCGGTCCGGCGTTGTAGGCGGCGAGGGCAAGATCGATCTTCTCGAATCGCTCGAGGAGATAGCGCAGGTACCAGGTCCCGAAGCGGATGTTGAGGTCGGGGTCGTACAGGTTCTCCACGGTAAAACCGTCTTCACCTACCTGTGCAGCGATCCATTCTCCGGTCGTAGGGGTGATCTGCATCAGGCCGATCGCCCCACGGGGGGAGCATGCGCGAGGTCGAAAACGGCTCTCGGCGCGGATCACTGAGGCCACCAGATACGGGTCGAGAGATCGAAGCCGGGCCCAGTGGTCTAGCGCATCCACATAGCGGAGGGGATAGATCACCTTGAGCACTCCGAGTCCAAGGAGGAGAAGAACGACCAGGAGCAGGATCCCTCCGATTCTTCTCTGCCAAGGTGTTTGCCCCTTCATAATCCTCTATAATACCGAGTTGGGGAGGAAAAGATAATGGGAAAGGTACCGGGGGAGACCCTGTGAAGAGACTCTTGCGCCAACTACGAGATACGTTTATCAGCGGCCTTCTGGCGATCATCCCGGTCGGTGCGACCGTCTACATCGTGTGGTTTCTCTATCACCGGATCGATGGGGCGGTCGGAAGAGAGACACCGTTCGGCATGATGGTGGAGAAGGCGTTAGGTCGGTGGATCCCAGGAATGGGGATCTTCCTGACCTTGGTCCTCATCTTGCTCGTCGGTCTTGTGACGCGCAACTTCATCGGCCGAGCGCTGCAGCGCTATCTGGACCGGGCCTTCTCGTCTGTTCCTGGGGTGGGCAAGATGTACTCCACCGTAAAGAGATTCATGAACGCCCTCCTCAACCAGGAGACCTCCTCCTTCAAGGAGGTGGTCATGTTCGAGTATCCCCGAGCGGGGATCAATATCATCGGACTGGTCACCAACGATCAACTAGGGAAGCTGCAGGACGAGACCGGTGAGGAGTGCGTGATCGTCTACGCCCCAACCGCGCCGAACCCCCTCTCGGGATGATGTTAGTCATCCCCAGAAAACAGGTGACGCATCTCGATATTCCGGTGGAGGATGCACTCTCCATGATCCTCTCCAGCGGGTCTGCTCTCCCGGACAGTCTAAAGACCGATCAGCCGGTGGAACACCACCCGCGATTTACCCTGTTCAAGCGGCGTAAGGAGCAAGAAAATGGCGATTTTTAAGGATAGACACTACTTTCGCGTCAACCTGGAGAAGGAGGCCGACGAAAGCCTGTGGATGAAGTGTAAAGCGTGCGGGGAGCTTGTCTTCAAGCGCCGCGTCCGCGAGAACAACAACATCTGTCCCCACTGTGGAGAGTACTTCTTCCTCACGGCGAAGGAACGGATCGAATCACTGATCGACGAAGGGAGCTTCGAGGACATCTCGCAGCCGATCATGGCTGAGGATCCGCTTGATTTCGAGGACAGCAAGCCCTATACCCAGCGGATTGAAGAAGCGCAGGAGAAGACGGGACTGGCGAGTGCGATCATCCTCGGAAGCGCGACCGTCTCGGAGATCCCGATCGTGATCGGGGTGATGGATTTCCGCTTCATCGGTGGGAGTATGGGCTCAGTGATGGGGGAACAGATCTGCTACGGGATGGAGGAGGCGATCCGCCGCTCTGTTCCGTTCATCCTCATCTCCTCTTCCGGTGGAGCACGCATTCAAGAGGGGATCTTCTCCCTCTTGCAGATGGCGAAGACCGCCGCGGTACGAGGACGACTCGCCGAGGAGCGGCTCCCGTTCATCTCGGTGATGACCTATCCTACATCGGGTGGGGTGCAGGCATCGATCGCCAGTCTGGGCGACATCATCATCGCCGAGAAGGGAGCGATGATCGGATTTGCCGGGCGGCGCGTTATCCAGAACACGATCGCCGAGGAACTCCCGAAGGAGTACCAGACCGACGTCTTCGCTCTCGAACACGGGTTCATCGATCGGGTTGTCAAGCGGGAGAACCTTCGCGATGAGCTTAAGACCGTACTCAGTTTCTTTGTGGAGGCAAAATGAGCGATGAGCGGACACTCGACCTCCTGGAGGCGAAGATCCAGGAGTTGCGCGAGCTTAACAAGAACGAAGGGATCGACCTTTCGACTGAGATCGAGCGGCTGGAGAAGAAGCTCGATACGATGCGCAAGGAACTCTACGCGAGCTTAAGCGATTGGGAGCGGGTGAAGATCGCCCGCCATCCGAAGCGTCCCTATGCCCTTGACTACATCAGGGAGGTGTTCACCGACTTCTACGAGCTTCACGGGGACCGGCTCTGTGGGGACGATCGTGCGATCCTGACCGGTCTCGCTCGGCTCGACGGGCGACCTGTTGTCATTGTCGCTCAGCAGAAGGGGCGTTCGACAGAGGAGAACAAGGAACGCTACTTTGGGATGGCCCGTCCACAGGGGTACCGAAAGGCGAGGAGGGTGATGACCCTCGCCGAGCGCTTCTCGTTCCCGGTGATCACCTTAATCGACACCCCGGGGGCCTATCCCGGTCTGGAATCGGAGGAACGGAACATCGGGGGAGCGATCGCGGAGAGTCTCCTCGCGATGGCGAGACTGCGCGTCCCCACGATCGCCGTCGTCATCGGTGAAGGTGGATCGGGAGGAGCGGTGGCGATCGGTGTAGCCGATAGAGTGTTGATGCTTGAAAACGCGATCTATTCCGTGATCAGCCCTGAGGGCGCGGCCGCAATCCTGTGGAAGGAGAAGGAGCGGGTGAAGGAGGCGGCCGCGGCACTTAAGCTGACGGCCCCCCGTCTCCTCGACCTGGGAGTGATCGATGAGGTCGTCCCAGAGCCCCCTGGCGGTGCGCATAAGGACCTGCAGGAGACCGCGAGCGCACTGAAGACGAGCCTGCTTCGACACCTCGAAACGCTCTTGGAGGAGCCGATCGAGGAGATCTTAGCCGCCCGCTACCAGCGGTACCGGTCGGTCGGTCGGTATCGTACCCTCGACGATTGACGCCCAAGCACGGCTGGTCGCACCTTTTATAAGCCCCTGCTTTAGTATATGGTCAGCGTCCAGGATTGTGAGGAAATCACAAATGAGTTCATGGTTCGTAGTGGGTAGGAGTTCACATACTGCTCACCACGTACCACCCACCACCAGTGCGTCGCACCTATCTGCACACTGGCACAGGCAGGTAAGTAAAAATCCCCGCCCTTCCGCGACGGGGCATTCAAATGCCCCGTCGCGTAAAGCACTGAACGCTGAACAAGTACCGCCAGGCCCGGCAAACCTCTGAGCCCCTCCTGTACAACCAAAAACCTTGCACAGACCAGAAAAAGCGGGTATAAGAAACCTATACTGGAGGGTGATCTACATGGCATTCTACGGCGGCAAAGAACTAAGAGAGATCTATCGACGAGCACAGACCGGTAGATACGCATTCATGGCGAACAACATCGCCGAGACGAACGTTCTGATCGGCCTTCTGGAAGGATATACAGAGCGCCGCTCCGATCTTGTCGTCCAGATCAGCCTGGGGCGGCGAAGTTCGCCGGGGGAGGGGATAAACTCGCCGGGTTGCGCACCCTCTCCTATCAAGTGCGTGAGCTTGGGAATCACTACCCGATCGCTGTCTTCTTGAACCTTGATCACTTCACCGTGGGTGAGATGGACTTGATCGAGGAGGCGATAGAGAACAGTCTCGTCTCCTCGATCATGATCGACGCATCCAAGGAGAACTTCGACGAGAACGTGCGCATCAGTCGCAAGGTTGTCGAGATGGCAAAAGGGAGCGGAATCTTGATCGAGGCGGAGCTCGGAAAGATCAAAGGGGTGGAGGATGAGATCGCCTCGGATGATGCGTTCTACACCGATCCTGATGAAGCGGTCGAGTTCATCGAACGGACTGGGGCCGATCTCCTCGCAATCTCGGTGGGGACCCAGCACGGGGTGTCCAAGGGGAAGGACGTCGTCCTGCGCACCGATATCGCCAAGAGGATTCGCGACCGTCTGGAGGAGAAGGGGCTTCTCGTCCCGCTCGTCCTCCACGGAAGTTCGGGGCTCCTTCCCGAGCAGGTGCGGGAGATCATCAAGTACGGCGTGTGCAAGCTGAACAAGGATACGCGCTACCAGTACGAGTACGCTCGTGCAGCCTACGACTTCTACACCTCACACGCCGACTCGATCGTCCCGCCGGAGGGGATATCAGACGACGCGACCGGCCTCTTCTCCGGAAGCGACTGGTCCCCGAAGAAGGCGGACTTCGACCCACGTGCCGTAGGACGAGCAGTGCAAGCACGGATCAAAGAGGTGGCGATGGAACTGATCGACCAGGCCGGAAGCGCCGGCCATACACTACGGGGAGGGAACTAGAATGCAAAGAGCAGGAATCCTGACCGGTGGCGGAGACTCACCCGGGATCAACGCGGCGATCCGCTCGGTCGTTCGCTTCGGATACAAGCAGGGCGTAGAGATGATCGGTTTCCTGGAAGGATGGAAGGGGCCGATCGAGGGGTTGACCCGCCCGTTGGGTGTCGAGGACGTCTCTGGTATCCTTCACATTGGGGGGACGATCCTCGGCAGCTCACGAACGAACCCGTTCAATATCGACGGTGGGGTGGAACGCATCCTCGGAACCCTGGAACGGAACGCGATCGACTTTCTGATCGCGATCGGCGGGGACGATACCCTGGGCGTCGCCCACCGCCTTGCCGAGCACGGGGTGAAAGCGATCGGGATTCCGCAAACGATCGACAATGACATTAATATGACCGACTACGCGATCGGCTTCTCCTCTGCCTTAGAGGTAATCACCGACGCTCTCGATCGGCTGCACACGACCGCTTTCTCTCACCACCGTGTTCTCATCCTCGAGGTGATGGGGCGGGACGCCGGCTGGCTGAGCCTGATGGGGGGGATCGCCGGAGGAGCCGATGTCATCCTCATCCCTGAGGAGAGGTTCGACGTGGAGACGATCCACCGGAAGATCCTCCACCGGCAGGCGCGCAAGAAGCACTTCAGCATTGTCATCGTGGCGGAGGGCGCACAGCCGGAGGGGCTGGAGGGGCAGGTCCTCGCGGAAGCCGAGGTCGACGCGTTCGGGCATGTTCGCTTAGGCGGAGTCGGGCAGTACATCGCCAACCAGTTATCCGCGCGGATGCAGATCCCAGTGAGGGTGACCAACCTCGCCTACCTGCAGCGCGGAGGGACCCCATCCCCGTTCGACCGCATCCTTGCGACGCGGTTCGGCGCAGCTTCGATCGAGTTCGCCCTCGATGATCAGTTTGACGTGATGACCGCCCTGCACGGAACAAAGATCGAGGCGGTACCGTTGGAAGAGGCGTTGAGCACCCCTCGCCCTGTCGATTCCGAGCTCCTCTACCTCGTAAACCTGTTCGAGTAGCTCCTGGTATAGAGAGATGGTGGATTACGCCGACCGGGAGGGAGGGAAGCCATTGCGCTCCCCTCTCATACCACTCTGTGCTATTATAGCGGTATGGCAGAGATAGAGACGGTTCACTATCGCCCGATCGGGATCATTCACTCGCCGTTCACCGAGCCAGAAGGGGTCCCGATTCAGCCGCGTTTCGGCCGCGGAATCGAGGGGAGTGTCGAGGTCTTTCCCGAGTACGAGGAGGGCCTTGCCGATCTTGTGGGGTTCAGTCACATCACCCTCCTCTATCACTTTCACCGTTCCACAGAGTATTCGCTCTTGGTGAGGCCGTTCCTCGAGGAGGAGGAACGTGGGGTCTTCGCTACACGCGCACCGCGGCGGCCGAACCCGATCGGCCTCTCCACGGTCCGCCTCGTGAAGATCGAAGGGAGGATGCTCTATATCAGCGATCTTGACGTCATCGATGGAACCCCTCTTCTCGACATCAAGCCGTACGTCCCCGTCTTCGAGAATCCGGATGCAGTGCGCAGCGGCTGGCTCACCGGCCGGGTGTGCGATGGGGATGCACCACGCGCCGATGGGCGATTTAGTGCCGCGAGGAGGAGGAATGAAGCAGACGATGTCCTGGAGTGAAGGGATCGATCAATTACGGCAGGCCCTTGCTGGTAACGGTGCGCTCCTTGTCGCTTGCGACGAAGGCGGCAAAGCTAATCCGATGACGATCGGGTGGGGCGAGGTGGGGAGGGTCTGGAGCAGACCGGTCTTTACCGTCCTCGTCCGCCGTTCACGCTACACCTACGGGTGCCTGCTCGCTTCGGAGAGCTTCACGGTGAACGTCCCTGCGCCTGGCAAACTGCAGGAAGAGCTCCTCTTCTGCGGGACGAAGTCGGGACGCGATCTCGACAAGGTGGCCTCCTGCGGCCTTACACTTGTGGAGGGAAAGAAGGTTGCAACTCCGGTCCTCGCCGAGTGCACCCTCCACTACGAGTGCAAGGTCATCTTGCGAAAGCAGCTTGCAAGGGAGGATTTAAGCGACCCTGGTATTCTTGCACAGTACTATCCGAACGATGATCACCACATGATCGTCATCGGCGAGATCCTTGCCGTCTACCCGGATCGATAGCGGCGCTAGAGAGAGTTGACTTTTTCTAGGGTTCTCTCTTTAATGTTGCAGGAGCTTATCCATAAAGGAAGGTTGAACGATCGATGTCTAAGGGCCGCTACCATGTTCGTGCGATGGTCACCACCGATGCGGAAGCGGTGGTACGCCTCGCACGCTTATTCGAACCGGTTTCTACAACACTTTGGCAGGGGTTCGACGCTGAGGACGTGTCGACCTGGCTACAAGAGCGGATCAGCCTCCCACAGTGGGCCGGGTTCGTCGCCGAGATCGACGGCGAAATCGTGGGATTTGCCTTCTGCAAGGACATGAAGGAGGACACGAGCGGGTTCATCTTTCCTCATGCCGACGAGACGGTCTATCTCCTCTACCTTGCGGTCGATGAGGCGTTCCGCGGTCAGGGAATCGCACACGCCCTCCTGGGCGCTGTGAGGATCTGGCACGTGAGTGGGGGCGGACGGGGGTCTTCCTCGATATCGCCGATGACAACCCGGCTCTCAGGCTGTACGAACGGCTCGGGTTCCGGCGCCTGGGCGCGCAGGTCTTCATGCGGAAGGAGATCTAGGCGAACGTGCGACGGCCTTTAGCTCTCAGCCGATGGGGTAGGGTGTTCAGTCTCTTGCCAATAGAGAAATCCCTTAAAATTGCCTATCCCGTAGCAAGACTACAGGGTATTTGGCGAATTTCATTTTGACCTTTAGATCAAAAACCGGGATTTCATTATCTCACCTCACCCTGTCCCTCTCCTATCAAGGAGAGGGAGCATAAGGAAACCTTGTGGCAAGACCACAGGGAATCTCAAGCTGAAGAACGAACGCTTGTGCTGATTGCTGAAAGCTATCTGCTCAATTCCTATAGTCCCTCCCTGAGATGATGAGCCCATCGGCAACCCGGCAGATGGTTACCCCGTAGACGATCGTTCCCCCTTCCTCAGTCGGGACGAGGTGCCACTTTACGACCACTTCATCCGCGGCCGGGAAGACCCGATCGATCTTTAAGGCAGGAACAAGCGGAGTCGTAAGATCCTCACCGGCAAGCTCCGCCCGTAAGGAAGCGATGAAGGCATCCTTCCCCACCCACGTCCCGCTCCAGGCGAGGAACCCCTCCGGGCTGACCCAAGAGACGTCTTCCGCGAGGAGGGGTTCGAGCGTCTCCAGATCTCCCCTGCTCAGGGCAAGCAGCACTTCCGAAACGAGCACGGAGTTATTCTCCTCCTCAGCGGTCGGACCGAGTTCGCCGCAGTGCGCCTCGTAGAACTCCTTGATCGCTTCGCATGCGGCACGATCGTCGAGGCCCTCCTCTTTTAAGACCTCCTCCAGGGACTCCTGTACCTCCTCCTTAACATCAGCCTTCCGATCCCGCCAAAGGTGAGGGCGACCCCGACAAAGGGGCCGTTCAGGTCGAGCGAGGGTCCGGAGAGCACGTGTCCATCGTCTTCCCACTCTCCGGGGAAGGCGAACAGGTACCCCAGTTGGAGCTTGAACCCGAGCCAGGCGAGGGGTTGCACCTGGAACCTAATGTAGGGTTCCAACGCGAAGAACCCCTGGCTGAGCGAGGTCGTATTCGGATCGTTGATTGCATCCTCAAAGCTCTCCGGGGAGTGGTCGCGTAGCTTCAACTCCACGCTCCCCCCTCCAATGACCACACCGAGCGTCAGAAGCGACCGCTCGTTCCCACTAGCGACGTAGGCAAGATCCATCCCTCCGAATCCAAGGGTCAACTCCGCCTTCTTCTCTCCAGAGAGGGAAGTGAGCGAACCTCCCCATCCGGTTCCGCCAAGGGAGAGTCCACCGATCGTGCCACCCCCTCCTCCACCGCCGAACGCGAACAACCGCTCATCGAGCGGTGCATACCCAGCATCGATGAGAACGTCGTTCACCTCTCCGAGATCGAGGGAGAAGAGACCGACCATCGGTCCGCCGAACCCGAAACCCGTGAGTCCCGCAGATTGGTCCGGAGCGCTCGCCAATCCCACTAAAGAAAGGGTACCAATAAACCCTAACAGGACAACGATCAACACCGCTTGTCGCATGACCTTCCTCCTTTAACTCTCCTTAGGTTCAGGGACCACAATCTCTTGGACGAATGGTTCCTTGGAGGCTCTCCCCGTGCATCCCTTACCATCAGCGTAACGGTGTAGGTGGCCTCGACGGGAAACTCGATCGTGATCGCTTGAGCGGTGACCGTCCTCGTAGAGTCAAGCGGTTCGATGATCGTAACGTCATCCCTGAAGGTCCACATGTAAGCGACAATCTCGTCTCCATCCTCATCGAACGAGTCGGATGCGTCGAGTGTGACCACTAACGGGTCCTCGCTCGAATAGGTGAAGGTGAAGAACGCAACCAGTGGGTGGTTCGGAAAGAGGAAACACCCTCCGATGACGAGTGCCGCAAGGAGGAGAAAGAGAGCGCCGAGTCCTCGCAATTTCCGCATAGAGTCACCTCCGTCTCTCACCATAGCACGAACAGGAGAAAAAGTCGAGAGCGAGACGCACTCACCCTCTCGAACTTCCCGTCAGCGCGTTGCGAAGGAAGCGCGCAACGAGATCGGCGATCACCTGCCGTCGGTAGTCCGCGCTCGCCCGGATATCGTCGATCGGCGAGACCGATTGCGACGCGAGTTCCCGCGCGGATGCGATTGCCGAATCGCAGAGTTCGCTCCCGGCGAGCCGCTCCTCCACGCGATGAAGCCGGATCGGGGTGGGGCGACCGACCCGGCGGCGAGTCGCACCTCCTCGATCACACCGTTCTTCATCCGCAGCAACGCCCCGAGGGAGGCAATGGCGATCGTAAGCGCTTTGCGTCTCCCGACCTTATGGAAGAAAGGAGTGAGCTCCTCTTTGGGGATCGGGATCAGGATCGTGCGAAGGAACTCCCCCTCCTCGAGTGCGGTCCTCCCCGGACCGCGAAGGAAGTCCTCTACGCTCATGCGGCGCTCGCCACGTGCACTCTCCAGGATCACCTCCGCATCGTAGAGGAGGAGGGGGATTGCGCTGTCGGCGGCTGGGGAGGCGTTCACCAGATTACCCCCCAGGGTGCCACGGTTTCGGATCTGCACCGACCCCAGATGCAAGATGACCGTTGCCAGCAGGGGAAGGCGTTCGATCACAATCCTTGAGGAGAGGATCTCGCCTTCCGTCACGGCGGCCCCGATAGTTACCCACTCGCCCTCTTCCTCGATCGTGCGTAGGGCTTCGACCTCGGAGATATCGAGGAGGCGCTGGGGGCTGATCAGTCCGGATCGCATCTTGACGAGGAGGTCGGTTCCCCCGCAGAGGATCCGCGAGCCGGGCTCATCGATGTGCCTTAAGATCTCCTCAATCGAACTAACCTTCAAGTACTGTAGGCTCACTCTCTTCCTCCCTTCTTCTTCTCAGGTCTTCCGGGCGGTCGATGTCCCACACACAACCCGGGTCGTCCACCTCCACCAGATCAAGGTCGTGGGGATGGGATGCGATGAACCTCCGTGCGCCGATCTCTCCCGCCAGGGTGGGAAGGAGACCGTCGCAGCACGATCGGTGCAAGTACACGGGGAAGCCTCTCTTCCCATGGTAAGTCGGAGCGGCGATGAGCGTGCCTTCACGCACCCGAGCAAGGACGGCACGTACAGTATCTTCTCTGATGTACGGCATATCGGCGTGGAGGATGAGAAAACCTTCCGTCTCCGCAGAGAGAGAACGCAGGCCGAGCGCAAGCGAGCTCCCCATCCCGGTCTTGTAGTCGGGGTTCACAACCACCCGCTCATTTCTGAGATCGACTTCGCGCTCGATCGTCTCAGCGGCGTAGCCGAGGACCACCAGGACGTGCTCGATCCCGGCCGCGTGCAGCGTCGCGATGACCCGTGCTAAGGAAGACTCGCCTGCGATCCGGACGAGCGGTTTGATCGCGCCCAGGCGCTTTCCTTCCCCGGCGGCGAGGACGATCGCCTCGATCATCCCTCCTCCCGCATCAGTTGCGCCGCGCAACGGACCGCCTCGAGGATCTTGGTGTAGCCGGTGCAGCGGCAGAGGTTCCCTTCTAACGCTGTGAGAATCTCCTCGTCACTTGGGTCTGGGTTCTCCTTCAGGAGCGCGTAGGTCGACATGATGAACCCCGGCGTGCAGAAGCCGCACTGTACCGCTCCCTTCTCCACAAACGCCCGCTGGATCGGATGAAGCTCATCACCATCGGCAAGTCCTTCCACGGTGAGGACCTCCTTCCCATCGACCTGGGGGGCGAGGACGAGGCAGGAAGCGACCGCTTTGCCATCGAGAAGGACGGTGCAGGCTCCGCACTCTCCCTCGCCGCACCCTTCCTTGGCCCCGGCAAGGGAGAGATCCTCACGCAGAAGGTCGAGGAGGCGCGTCTCCGCCTTGACCTCGCGCTCAATCCTTCTTCCGTTGACCGTAAAGCTGATCTTCATAGGTGTTCCTTTACTGCAGCAAGGGACGGCGCGATCTCGATCGGGGTCCCTGCCACCTTTCGCGCGGTGGCGATATCCTTGAGGCCGTTCCCCGTCACCATCACCGCCGCACTCATCCCGGAGAGTCTTCCTGCGGCTGCCAACTTGACCAGGCCGGCGAACGGCGCCGCTCCGGCCGGCTCAGGGAAGACGCCGGTCTGTCTTGCCATCGTCGCGATCGCGGCCATGATCTCCTCGTCGGTCACTGTGATGAATTCCCCGCCGTTCTTCGCCACGTAGGTGACCGCCTTGACGATATCACGTGGTTTCCCAACGCATATACTATCGGCCACCGTCTGTGCCTCGATGTCGTCGAAGGCGACCTCGCCGCCTGTGTAACGCGCAAAAGCGGCCGCGATCGGGGCCGATCCCTCCGCTTGCACCCCGATCACTCGTGGGACCCGTTCAATCAGGCCGATGCGTTTAAGTTCGTCGACTCCCTTGCAGATTCCGCTCACGACCGAACCGTCTCCCACGCCGACAAGGATTACATCCGGGACTTCCCAGTCGAGCTGCTCGGCGAGCTCGAGGGCGCCGGTCTTCTTCCCCTCGACCAGGTATGGGTTGACCGCGGCCGATCGGTTGTACCACCCAAAGGCTTCGGCTGCTTCGGCCGCCAGATCGTAGGCGACATCGTAGGATCCATCGACGAGAAAGACCTTCGCCCCGTAGATCAAGAGCTGGGCGATCTTCGCCTCCGGCGCGGTGCGCGGGACGAAGATGACCGTCTCAAGGGCGGTCGCAGCCGAGAAACCGGCGAGCGAACTAGCTGCGTTCCCGGTGGAGGCGCAGGTGACGACAGGTTTTTTCATCTCCTGAGCCTTGATTACAACGACCGAGCTCGCCCGATCCTTGTACGAGGCAGTCGGGTTTCGCCCATCATCCTTGATGAAAAGCGAGGAAAGTCCGAGCTCGCGGGAAAGGTCGGGAAAGGAGTAGACCGGGGTCCACCCGACGCGCAGCGGCTGGATAAACCGCCGATCGGCGATCGGAAGGAGCGGCAGATACCGCCACATCGTGCGCTCCTCTTCTTTCTCGAAGTAAGCCCGGGTAAGGGTTTTCTTGAGCGAATCGTAGTCGTAGAGGACCTCGAGGGTTCCCCGCCGCGGCCCGCAGACCGGGCAGGTGTATTCGATCTCAGCGGGAGAGAACTCCCTCCCGCACGAAATGCAGCGAAGTCTTGTTATCTCACCCATTTATTCTCCTTCGAGGAGGAACGGTAGGCTCCTCCTCACCCCGTTTAGTATCACCGCCATCTCGATCGCTCCTTTGATCGATCTTTCCCCTTGGAACTCGCGCTTGAGCTCCATTCCCAGGATCGAAAAATCAGGGGCAAACGTGAGGCGTATGAATTCATCTTTGAACGTCATCTTGCTATCCCCGAATGTCAGACTCGATTCTTTTCCCTCTTCGCGGCGATAGATCGTCGATCCTTCGATATAGAAGACGTTGTCTTCCTCGCGGGAGAAATCTTCCCTTTTCAGGAAGAGACGCGGCTTCTCCAGGTACGGCTTCCCCTGGTGCACGCAGAACGTGGCACAGTTCCCGCATTCGTTACAGAGATCATCCACGTGGATGATCTGGCGTGGCTGGGTGAGGGTGAAGCGCTCTTTCCCCGACTCGACGAGCCTTCCGTCGGCGCAGACCAAGACCGGGATCTCCACCTCCACCGGTTCGGCCAGGTAGGTGTAGTTTGCTCGGTTGGGGCAAACCTCGACGCACTTATCGCACACCTGCGAGCACTGGAGGCACCGTCCGGCCTCGGCCTGCGCTTCGGCCTCAGGGAAGGTCTTCTCTACCAGGTCGAACCCGCGCCGCTCATTGATGGGAATGGTCGGGGGACGATGCGGGAGCTCCCGGCGGGCGCGGCTGCGCTTTATCTCCAGGAGCTCAGTTGGCGATAGGGTCGGTCGGTTGAACGGGATGGCCCTGAACTCGATTCCGAACTCCTCGCAGACCGCCTCCGCTGCCCTCCTTCCGTCGGCGCATGCTTGGATGATGATCGCCGGGCCGCGGGCGATGTCTCCGCCGGCGTAGATCCCGGGGGCAGCGGCGCAGGTCCGCGGATCGACCTCGATCGCTCCGCTGCGCTTGACCGAGACCGCGCTTCCGTCGAGGAACGAGATCTCCGGGCGCTGGCCGATCGCCAGGACCACCGAATCGGCCGGGATCTCGAACTCGCTTCCGGCGATCGGGATTGGGCGGCGCCGTCCACTCTCATCCGGCGCTCCGAGCTCGTTTCGCACGCACTCGAGGGCCACGATTCGTCCGTCCTTTCTGATCACCCTCTTCGGGGAGACGAGCTCCTCCAGGCGGTTTCCTTCCGCGAGTAGGTCCTCGATCTCTTCAGGGGCGGCCGGCATCTCGGCGCGGGTTCTCCGGTAGAGCACAGTAACCGGATTTCCGGAAAGGCGGGCCGCGGTGCGCGCTGCGTCCATCGCCGTGTTCCCTCCTCCGATCACCACCACCCGCTCACCGAGGGAGGGCTTCTCCCCCCACGACACCCGCTCCAGGAAGTCGAGCGCGGTGTACGCTCCGTCGCCCTCGATCCCATCGATCTTCAAGGTAGCGTCACGGGGGAACCCGGTTGCGATGTAGACTGCGTCGTAGCCTTCCTCGAGGAGTTCTTCCGGCGGTGCCGTCACCGGATGCTCCAGCTTTAGATCGACCCCAAGGTCGAGGATGCGGTCGATATCGGCACTTATCACCTCCCGCGGCAGGCGGAAAAGAGGGGCGAGGTTGAGCATCCCTCCGGGATGAGCTTTCGCTTCGTAGACCGTCACCGCGATCCCGTTCAGGCGAGGAAATAGGCCGCGGCGAGGCCGGAGGGCCCACTTCCGATTACCGCGACCTTCCTTCCCAACCTCTCCGGATGGGGAAGTGCCACCTTTCCGTGCTCAACTGCGAATCGCTTGAGGGCGCGGATCTCGATTGGGGCCTCGTAATTACTCTGGGTGCAGCTTTCCTGACAGAGATGAGTGCAGATATAGCCGGTCACCCCAGGGAGAGGGTTTCGCGATAGGATCACGGAAAGCGCCTTATCGTACTCTCCCTTCCCGATCCACCAGGCGTACTCGGGGACGTCCTGGTTCACCGCGCACCCCTCTATGCACGGAGCGGCGATGCAATCGAAGAGATTCAAGTCTGCTGTAATCTTGGGAAGCCCGTATGGATGATAGGATTTCTTGTAACGGCGGTCTTCCCGCGCCGCCTGTGTCACACGGTCGAGGTTCTCTAGCTTGTCTCTAGCAAGCTCCGGCAGGTTCTTCGCTCCGCGGGCGGTCATTTCCTTTTCCAGGTTCTCGATGTACTGGCGCAGGCGGGAGTAGCCACCCGGCTTTAAAAGGTCAGAGGCGGAGGTCACCGGGAGGGCCCCGCAGGAGAGGATATCCACCACGTTAAGCGCGTCCGCTCCCCCGGCGTAGGAGACGTAGAGGTCACCATCGAACTCGCGGGAGAGCTTTCGGAAGAGGTTCATCGTGAGCGGGTACAGAGCGCGGCCGGACATGTACATCTCCTCGCCCGGGAGCACCTTGCGGTGGTTGCTCATCGCAAGGGTGTTGCTTAACTTCACCCCGAAGGTGAGCCCACGGGCCCCGGCACTCTCTTTGAGGGCTTTTATCAGCTCAACCGCTCGATCGTACTGGAGATCCTTTTCAAAGACATGGTCCTCGATTTCGATCTCGCGGAACCCGAGATCATCGTGCAGGATCCGCATCACCGCATCCTTCCCGAGCAAGGTCGGGTTAAGCTTTACGATCGTGTGGAGCCCGCGCTCCTCGACTAAATAGCGGGCAATCTGCTCGATCTCATCCGGTGGACAGCCGTGCATTGTGGAGAGAGTAACGCTGTTTATAAGGCGGTTCGGGATCTCGATATCCGAAAACTCCGGGAAACGGGCGCGCAGAATTTCCCTTACCTCTTCCAGTTCCTTGCTTGCGTCCTCCAGGGTATCCATAAATCTCTGCATCGGTTCGCTTTTGATCCCGGCAAGGTCGTAGCCCACACTCATATTGAAGATCGTTCCGAACGGAAGGCCTTCGAACCCGAGGATCCGGCGCAGGATGTGAATCAGAACCCATGCCTTTATGTACTCATCGGCTGACTGTTCAAGCTTCAGTTCCTGCGACCACTCCACGTTGTACCCCTCGTCAGCGAGGTCGATGCAGGGACGGGGGATCTCAAGCTCATCCATGATCTGAACGGTCTTGAGCTCAATGAACCTCCCGCCGGATAGCCACGCCGACACGATGTTCTGGGCTAGTTGGGTATGCGGCCCAGCGGCAGGGCCGATCGGGGTAGCGAGATAATTCCCGAATAGATCCGGCGTCGTGTACGAGGCGTCCTCTTTCGGGGTGAAGAATAAGGCCCGGTGGATTCCGAATATGGAGTCGTTGGTTGCAAGTTCGGTGAGAACCCAAGAAATAAGTCGGTCAAACGGCTGACCGCGCATCGTATCAGACATGTTCCTCCTAGTTATTTGATCCTTCCCCAGAGTCGTTCTGCTTCGGTGCGGGCATGGGAGTAGATCTCTTTTGCGTCGAGGTTTACGAACCTCCCCTCGCGCAGGACCGGCCGACCCCCGACGAAGAGGTCAGAAACGTGTAAGTCATGGACCGCGATCCCGAAGAGCAGGTGCCCAAGGACGTTTTCCGCCCCGATCGGGGTCGGGGGAAGATAGTCGAAGAGCGCGATGTCGGCTGGGGCACCCGGGGAGATCCGGCCGAGCTCGATCCGAAGAGTCGCGACGCGATCTGGGGATTATTATCGAAAAGGATTTTCTTGAGGTCGTGGAAGGCCCCGGCGAGCGGGTCGCCCCGTTCATGCTTCTGCAGGATCCCCGCGGTGAAGAGTTCTGTGAGCATGTTCTCTCCGACCCCGTCCGTTCCCAGCCCGACGCGGACATTCCGGTTCAGGAACCCATCCATGTCGAACGCACCTACAGCGTTATTCATGTTTGAACGCGGATTATGAACCACGCTTGCCTCTCGTTCCGCGACCAGGTCCTTCTCCGCCTCATCCAGGTGAATACAGTGAGCGAGGATCGAGGTTGGGCGGAGGAGGTCGAATCGGTTCAGCCGCTCAACGAGACGGAGACCGTGCTTAGCGACGCACTCCGTCTCGTCCTCCGGTCCCTCAGCAACGTGGATGTGTACCCCCACTCCATCTGGGAGACGCGATGCGACCCGTTCGAGGGTCTCGTCAGAGAGGGTGAACGAGGCGTGGAGACCGAAGAGCCCAGCGCACGTATGCGCATCAGCATCCTGCTCGGCGATGAAACGGAGGTTCTCCTCGATCCCTGCAGAAGCGATCTCTTTTCCGTCCCGATCGGAGACCTCGTAGCAGAACACACCGCGCAGACCGACCCTCTCGCAGACCTCCTGGCGTAGAATGGAGAGGCTCTGCGGGACGGCGTACGGGCTTGCATGGTGATCGATCAAAGTGGTGATCCCACAGCGTGCCGCCTCCATCGCGCCGATGAGGCACTCGCTCGGATCGACTCAGGATCGAGGGCCTTGTCCAGCCGCCACCACTGCTGTTCGAGGATCTGCGTGAAACTCGTCGGCGCGAAGCCAGGGAGGTTCATCCCGCGGGCGAGGCTGCTGTAGAGGTGGGTGTGCGCGTTGATGAGGCCGGGGATAGCGAGCTTTCCGCGCCCATCAAGCCGCTCTACAGCGGCAGGGATCGCGCGCTTCGCCGACTCTTCCTGCGTCAGTACCGCCTCGATCCTCCCCCCATCGATTAGGATCGCGCCGTTCTCGAAGACGGCATCGGCCCCGTCCCAGATCGCCACTCTCTCGATCAGTCGTTTCATCGGACCTCCTCTGAACTTCCTTTGGCGGTTACTATAGCGAATCGTGTAGCGCTGGGCAACCAATTCTGTAGTAAGGTCACTGGGATGCGGGAATCGTAGAGGGGTTTGATCTGTCTCTCATCGCTGGGGGAAGAAGTCCTCTCCTTTGATGAGCTCTGGAAAGCCCTGCGCAAGAAGACGCGTTGCATCGATCAGATCGTCTATCGCCTCTACGGACTCTCCGATGAGGAGATCCGCCTAGTGGAGGGTAGGGGGACCAAAGACCTGATAAGGTGATCAAACGCCTCGTCCAAGAAAGACCCTGCCGTGATACGCGCACATTGGGTGTGACAGGAGGTTATCCATCATAGTCCTGGAATGTGAACCTTCTTCTCCACGGCGTGGAGGAAGCGATCGGCGATCGTGACCATCCCCAAGTAGATCAACCCCACAATCAGGAATACCTCAAAGAAGCGGAATGTCTCGTAGGCGATCAGCCGCCCTTGGCCGGTCAGATCGACCAGGGTGACAATGTAGGCGAGTGAAGAGTACTTAATGAGATAGACGATCTCATTGGAGCATCCTGGAAGGGCCCTTCGCAGCATCTGAGGAAGGATGATCGATCGGATCGCCTGGATCTTACCCATACCCAAGGCGCGCGCTGCCTCCATCTGCCCGCCTTGAATGGAGAGGATCGCTCCGCGAAGGTATTCGGAGTGGTAAGCCCCACTGCACAAGCTGAACGCAGTGATGGCGGAGACGAACGGACTGAGGACAAGACCGCAATGGGGAAGGCCGTAGTAGATGACGAACAGTTGCAAGAGAAGTGGGGTTCCGCGGAAGAGCAGCTGGTACCCCCAGGCAAGAGGCGATAGCACAACCCCTCCGTAGACCCGCCCGAGGCAACCGCAACCCCGATCACAAGCCCGATAGGTATGGAGAAAACGATGAGCTGGACTGTGATAGACATCCCTTGTAATAGGCGGGGAACTATCGCAATGAGAAAGCTCATCGCTCACCCTCCTTTGCCCGACCGCCTAGGCCGGGAATGTAGACAAGTCGCTCCACCACCCAGAAGCCGAAATACCAACATAGGTGAGGAAGAGATAGATTGCAGCCACTGTCAGGTAGATCAACAACGTGGCGCGTGTGTGCACAG
>LZCG01000081.1_pt1 | contig 17993 bp, 19 predicted proteins | sample 768541 | NCBI WGS metagenome assembly LZCG01 (sample SAMN05200874, study PRJNA324366) | oil field metagenome | isolation source: sample BH-FW-1 from oil reservoir | place: India: Bombay High | collected 2015-07-11
ATTATTTACATTGTTATCAGGTTAACAATTTTTACTGGTTCTATTCTGCTACTGGGAATATTTGTTGTAAGTTTGCAACATGTTTTATGGCAGTTTAGCACATCATATCAGCGCTTTAACCCGAAAAGCTATGCTGCTGTTTTTGTGGTTTTGAAATTAAAGAACAAAAATATGGCTGACGATTCTAAAAAAGAGAAACTGTTTGCTGAATTTCCACCCGTTTCCACGGAACAGTGGGAAGCAGAGGTTAACAAAGACCTGAAGGGGGCCGACTATGCAAAACGATTGGTGTGGGAAACCCCTGATGGGTTTCCGGTAAAGCCTTATTACAGGCGGGAAGATACAGAAAACCTGAAATATTTAAGTGTGTATCCCGATGCTTTTCCATATGTAAGAGGAAACCATCCAAAAGGTAACAACTGGCGTATTCGCAGGATATTAAAGTTGATGATGTTGAGGCAGCCAATAAAAAAGCCCTGGACATATTGATGAAAGGTGTTGATTCGCTTGGTTTTGTATTTAGCCGCGAATACCAGCCCGAAACTACTGAAATAGAACGATTGCTGGACAAGATATACAGCGAAGCCGTGGAATTGAATTTTATCAATGGTGATTCGCATAAAATCATTGCCATCGTCGAAGAACTGGCCTTAACATATAACCGCAATCTGGAAAATATTTTTGGCTCTGTAGATTTCGATCCCATTGGCTATCTGGTCAATCATGGTAAGTTTTGTATCACCGAAGAGAAAGCATTCGGCAGTGCGGTAAGCATGATTAATGCCACGGAGCACCTGCCAAATTTTGATGCCATAACAGTGCATGGAGATATGTTTAAAAACGCCGGAGCCACTATCACACAAGAACTTGCTTTCAGTATGGCTTCAGGAGCGGAATACCTGACACGTCTTACTGAACTTGGCTTATCCATTGATGATGTTGCGCCTAAAATTCGTATGAATATGGCAACAGGGCCTCAGTATTTTCCTGAAATTGCCAAACACAGGGCTGCCAGAATTCTTTGGGCACACATTGTTAATGCCTACGGGCCCAATGATGCCAATCATACAAAGTTGACTTTACATGGGGCGAACGCTACCTGGAACAAAACACTTTACGACGCTTATGTCAACATGGTCAGAACAACTACTGAAAGTATGGCAGCATCGCTTGGCGGAATCAATTCCTTTACGGTAATGCCTTTTGATTTGCCTTTTGGTAAAATCACCCCTTTTTCAGAACGTATTGCACGTAATCAGCAACTGTTATTAAAAGAAGAAGCCTGGCTTGACAAAGTGGCAGACCCGGCAGCCGGGGCTTATTATATCGAAAATCTCACCGACCAATTGGTTCAGCAAGCCTGGAATCTGTTTCTTGAGATTGATGATTCAGGTGGCTTTGTGAAAGCATTCCAAAAGGGGATGATTCAGGCGCTTATTAAAAATCAGCCAACGACAGAAATATGGCTATCGCAACCCGAAAAGAAACCCTTCTTGGCACCAACCAGTATCCGAATTTTTCTGAACACATAGAAGACACACTGGATTCAGATTTACTGGAGCCGCAATACGAGGGCCTGGATGATGCTGATTACGAACCCCTCAGCACTTATCGCGGGGCACAACCCTTTGAAAGACTTAGATATACAACCGATTTGTACGCCAAAACGCACCCGCGGCCCAAAGTATTTATGTTAACCTATGGTGATCCGGCCATGCGTCGGGCCCGTTCACAGTTTGCCGCTAATTTCTTTGCCTGTGCCGGATTTGAAATCATTGACAACAATGGTTTTAATTCGGTTGAATCGGGCATTGATGCGGCTACCAAAGCTCAAGCCGACATTATAGTGTTATGTAGTTCCGATGATGCCTACTTGGAAATGGCACAAAAAGCAGCAACACAGTTGAAATACCGCGCTATCCTGGTTATCGCCGGTTATCCGAAAGACCAGGTAGATGCCCTGAAAAAATATGGCATTTCACATTTTATCCATTTAAAATCAAATGTGTTGGAATCCTTAAAGCAATTTCAGTCTGAATTAAAAATCAGTTAATGGGAATACATTAAACAGTTCGTTATGAGACCAAATTTTAAAAATATCAATATCCGCCGTTCACCCGCTCCATCCACACCTCCTGCAGATTGGGAAAAAGAACATGGAATAAAAAATGACTGGGTGACGCCTGAGAATATTCATGTAAAAGGAGTTTATACCGAAAAAGACCTTGAAGGGCTGGAGCACCTTGATTACGCTGCCGGCCTGCCCCCTTTTTTAAGAGGGCCTTATTCCACTATGTATGTTATGCGTCCCTGGACTATCCGCCAATATGCCGGCTTCAGTACAGCAGAAGATTCTAATGCTTTTTATCGGCGTAACCTTGCCGCGGGCCAAAAAGGATTGTCCATCGCCTTCGACCTGGCCACTCACCGGGGCTATGATTCTGACCACGAAAGGGTCGTGGGCGATGTCGGAAAAGCCGGCGTTGCAGTGGATTCAATTCTGGATATGAATATCCTGTTCGACCAGATTCCGCTGGATAAAATGTCTGTCTCTATGACCATGAATGGTGCGGTTTTGCCGGTAATGGCTTTTTATATTGTCTCCGGACTTGAACAGGGCGTAGCGCTTGATCAGCTTTCGGGCACCATCCAAAACGATATTCTTAAAGAATTCATGGTGCGGAACACTTATATCTATCCGCCAAAACCTTCTATGAAAATTATTGCAGATATTTTTGAATATACCGCTAAAAACATGCCCCGGTTTAATTCTATTTCCATTTCAGGCTATCATATGCAGGAAGCGGGGGCCCCTGCCGATATCGAATTGGCTTACACCTTATGTGACGGACTGGAATATCTGCGCGCAGGTATGGATGCCGGCATGGATATCGACAGTTTTGCCCCCCGGCTTTCATTTTTCTGGGGTATTGGAATGAATCATTTTATGGAAATAGCCAAACTCAGGCTGCAAGAATGCTGTGGGCCAAATTGGTTAAACAGTTTAACCCTAAAAACCCCAAATCTATGTCATTGCGAACCCACTCCCAAACGTCAGGCTGGAGTTTGCAGGAACAAGACCCTTTCAATAACGTTGGCCGAACAACCATTGAGGCTATGGCAGCCGCCCTCGGACATACCCAATCATTGCATACCAATGCATTGGATGAAGCCATCGCTTTGCCTACCGATTTCTCGGCAAGGATTGCCCGAAACACCCAGATTTATCTGCAGGAGGAAACTCAAATTACCCGTTCGGTTGATCCCTGGGCTGGTTCTTATTACGTAGAGAAACTTACCAAAGAAATTGCCGACACGGCATGGGCACATATGCAAGAGATAGAAGCCTTAGGGGGCATGACCAAAGCCATTGAAACCGGCGTACCCAAAATGCGTATTGAAGAAGCCGCAGCCCGCAAACAGGCCCGAATCGATGCCCATAAGGATACCATTGTTGGCACCAATAAATACCGGCTGGAAAAAGAAGACCCCATTGAAATTCTGGAAATAGATAATACCCAGGTACGACAATCGCAGATTAAACGACTTGAGAAACTTAAGGCCGAACGCAACAACAATGCTGTCGAAAAGGCGTTAAACAATCTTACCATGGCTGCTAAAACCGGAAAAGGTAATTTGCTGGAACTTTCGGTGGAAGCGCCAAGGTCAGGGCTTCACTTGGGGAAATCTCTATGGCCCTGGAAAAAGTATATGGAAGATACGAAGCGGTAATTAAATCAATATCAGGCGTGTATTCAGCAGAATCCAAAGGAAGCAAAAGTTTCGACAAAGCCCGGGAGCTGGCTGATAAGTTTGCCGAAATGGATGGCCGCAGACCCAGAATTATGATAGCAAAAATGGGACAGGACGGCCATGACCGGGGAGCTAAAGTAGTGGCTACCGGATATGCCGATATTGGCTTTGATGTGGATATTGGCCCCTTGTTTCAGACACCCGCAGAAGCTGCTAAGCAGGCCGTTGAAAACGATGTGCATGTCCTGGGCATTTCAAGCCTGGCCGCCGGTCATAAAACTTTGGTGCCACAGGTAATTGACGAACTTAACAAGCTGGGCGCCCCCCACATTATGGTGATTGTCGGCGGCGTCATCCCCACACAGGATTACCAGTTCCTCTACGATGCCGGCGCAGCTGCCATCTTTGGCCCCGGCACTGTGGTTTCTGATGCCGCTATCAACATTCTTGAACTGCTCATCGATTCCTACGAAGAATAATTCGTAAACAACATGCGTTTAAATCCCGGAGATGATTCCTTCGGGATTTTTTTCTGTTTTTTTAGATATGCAACCCCTCAAAAAAAATTTTATCGATGATTTGATACATATTATGATTAATAGCTGAAATCATGGGGATAACCCCCGGATGAATCCAGGTGGACGATGTCAGAAAAATAGGGTTGATTTCCGGTTCATGACGGCCGCCGGATAGGTTGGTCGTACCTTATGAGATTAGCGCCCATTTTTAAATGTATGTAAGATATGACAAGCCAACCCCCCTACCAGTGCGCTTTAGCGCACTTTCGTAAACCTATTGCATAATCCAAAAATTAATTATTTTTTTAACAAGGAATGGAAAGCCTGCTGGAAGCAGGCTTCAAGAGAGCTATTTGTTGATAATTGATGTCACCCGGAGAAATCCGGGTGCTAAACTCATAAAACCCAATATATCAGTTATTAACTCCGCATGTGAATATTGAAAAATCATTTGTTATCTCTCGATAAGACTAACACCCTGATTCATCCGGACATTTGGAAGGGCCCCTGCCTTCTCTTTGAAGCCTGCTTCCAGCAGGCTTTCTTACTAACAAAACCGATTTTTCTTCATACCGTCGTGCTGTGGCATACCCTGTTGTTTTTATAACTTTATGCTTCCCTTCGGCCTTCTGAATTGCTTAAACAGAAATCAATGCGCGTGAACTTTTGTTTATTCCAGCAAGAGCTCCGGATCCACTTCAATTTCCTGCTGGTTTTCAAAATCAAACAAGGTCAGTTTGCGCAACAGATAATAATCTCTCCAATACTGGTAAAGGTCATTGATATGGCCCATGCGGGCATTGTCTTTCTCTTCCTGGGCGATGTTGAGTTCGGTGATAGAGATTTTACCAATCATGTAACGTTGCTTGGTCACTTCATATCTTTTCTGTGCGACGGTGTCACTTTTGGCAGCAATACGCAATTGGTTTTCCTGCATATTAAACTGAGCCACCTGCAGATAAACCTCCTGCCTGAAATCAATCCGGTCTTGTTCTACCTGATTTTTTACCAGTTCTTCGTTTGATTCTGCCATCCTGATTTGGCCTTTGGCCAGTCCCCAGTCCAGAATAGGCACTTGAATGCCCAGAGATACCTGCTGGCGTTCGGAAGGATTTTTAAAGGCATCCGACAGATTGCCGGCACTCTGGCTGATGCCATACAAAGCATACACATTTACTGAAAACCGGTTGGTTTTTCTGGCTTCGTCCACATCCTGGCGGGCTTCCCACAGGCGGCGGTCAAAGGCCAGGGCATCCGAACGATTTTCTAAAGCTTCGGCTATGGCTGTGGCAGGCGAAACCCTGAATAGTGGCGTGTGTTGGGGCGTAATCAGTTCCAGTGCCTGAGCTTCAGGTAAGCGCAAAAACGATTTCAGTTGGAAAATTTTATCCTCTAAAGTCAACTTTGATTGCTCTACAGCCGATTGCGACGATAGCAGGCTTAGTTCCAATTGCAACAACTCATTCTCCGCAATAGTACCGATGTTATAACGTCCCCGGGCAATTTTATAGAGTGTATCGTTATTGGCCAGATTGATTTGGTTGATGTGATGTTGCATTTGTGCCAGCAAAACATCAAAAAACAGCGATGTGGCCCGCAGCGAAACCTGCTCCATAGATTCCAGATAGTATTGTTTGGCTTCTTTATATTTTTGGGGTTCAATCTTTTTGTCCCATTTGTAGGCATTAAATCCAAAGAGAGGTTGGTTGAAACCGATATTTATAGGGGTAGTCAGATAAGACGTCACCGTGCTGTCGCCCTGAAACAAGTCCAACCGTTCAAGGTTGGAGGATAAAAACACTTCACCCCCGGTCCAGCCCACTTTTTGCGACAGCGCTAAGGAGACTTCTGAGGAAGCATATTCCGACGACTGAAACGTAAAGGAACCATCATCCATTTGGATGCTCTGAATGGCCCGGTTGAAATTTGGAATGGTGGCATTGAGGTTTAGCTTGGGCCTGTAGTTGGCTACGTAGGTACGATATTGCCAGTAACTGGCTCTGAAGCGATGTTTGGCTGCCAGCGCATCAGGCGATTGTTGGCGGGCTATGGCTATCACGTCTTCCAAAGTCAGTTTTTTTGATGCTTCCTGAGCCAGGCTGCTTATAGCAAAAATCATCAGCATACTCATAAGAAATAGGACGGAAAAACCACTGTGAGGTGTAAAATAGCGTCGGAAACTGTTTTTTATCATCGTAAACAAGGTTTTTAATGATTTGTAAAAGTAATAATTCATCTTTGAATGTTGGTTTGAATCAAATAGACCGGTAAAAAGAAAAACAGAACGGGAATGGAAAAAACCAGTCCGCCGATGGTGCCGGCAGCAAAAGCAAACCAGAACGGTTCGGAACTTCCCAGCAATACAAACGGTACCAAACCCAAAATGGTTGAAACCAGCGTTAACAGTATTGGGATGATTTTATGGTTATAAGCTGATGAACGCGCGGGAACCCTTTTTCTTGATATTGTTATAATCGTTGATAATATAAATGGCTGCATTCACTACCAGCCCGCTCAACATGATAAATGAAGCGTAACCGCCCTGGTCGAAGGTCATATCAAACCAGTAGAATGTAAAGAATATCCCTGTAAAGGAAAGCAAAATGACCACAATGAGCGTAAAAGGCTGCCGCAACGATTCAAACAATACAGCGCCGATAATGAATATCATGACAAAAATTATCAACAGCAAATGATAGGGTTTTTGCTTTTGTTGGCTCCAGTAGTTGAAATCCTGTGCCTGAGCTTTATAGCCCATAGGCATTTCTGCCTGAAGCTGTGCAAGTGCATTATTTTGCAGGCGCCGCCCGAATTTAAATATACCGTTATAGCGAAACCCTACTTTTCGGACATATTGCTGGTTTTCTTTATAGATATCGGGTGAAACCTGTTCTTTATGCAAAGTTGTCAATGATTTTATCCTTACGGGATGATCCCTTACCAGGGCATTTTCAAAACGGTAGCGGCCGTTTCGGTCTATTTGCTTGTCGGTCAGATAGACCGGCATAATTTCTCTTCCGCTGGTCACTTGCATAAAAGGTGATGGTGTCTGGTCATACCAACGAATTTGTCTGAAAATATCCGGCAAGGTAACCCCATACAGGGAAGCTACGGATAAATCAGGCGTAAGCCTGAAAACATAGTCATAGTCGTCTGACCGCCAACTGTATTTCATATTCGTATTGACCTCAGCCGTGCGCGGATTCTTTTCCAGAAGGGATTTTAATCTTTGGGCCTGCTTTTCCAGCTCATCGTAATTATAGCCAGTCAGCATAGATTGATAGTTAAAAGACTGGCTGGAACCCGGATTGTTGTAAAACCCTTGACCCACGCCATAAATGCTCCACTCCATTCCCCCGAAATTCAACGCTTTTCGGGTAACATTGCCTTTCAGGATATAAGGAAATGCGGTGTGCTGCTCATCCTTCCTGAAACGAATGTTGATATAAGCCGACTGCGGACTGTAAACGTTGGTAGTAAACATGGCGATTTTATCAAATGAAGCCAAATAGCCTTCCATCTCTTTCATGACCTGGTTTAGTTGTTCAAGTGTACCGCCTTTGGGTAGTCCTGCATAAATGTACAGGCGTGTTTCTTCATTTTTTCTAAACTGAGAACCTTCATATACATATTTGACAAACAAACGAAGTCCACCGCCCACAACACGTTCTACGATTGGTTCGGCCTTTTTCTGGTACCATTCCGAACCAATGGTTTTGTTATAGCTGCCGGCTATCCAGCCGTCGCCTTCCATCTTTTCGGGCAACATAAATACAGGAATACCGAAAATAAGGATGCCTGCCGCAGTCATCCATCCTTTGTGATGCGTAACAAACGTGATAATGCGAAAATATATCCGGTTATACACCACAAGGAATCGTTTTCGTTTGATAAAAGCGCCGGCGCTTTTTCCCCTTAACGGATATTGTTGCATCAGGGCAGGGATAAACCAAAGCGATACGGCCAATGATACCGCCAGGTTGATCATGATGATATAGGCAAAATCAAGCAATGTGAGCTTAAGTTTTTCGGGCAAAAACCAGGCAATGGCCAACGAAGCAATGGTGGTGAGCGTTGAAGCCAGCAGGGCCAGATACACTTTTTTGTTGCCCTGATGTCTGATATGATCAATCATCACAATTGTATTGTCAATTATAAGGCCCAACGAAATAGTAATTCCTGCAAGGGAATAGAGATGGATGTGGATTCCCAGCAGGTAATACAGTGAAAAACTGATGGTAATATTTACAACAAGGCTCAGGAAGATAACCAGCAGGTATCGAAAACTGAGGCTTACGAGCAGAACAAAAAGCAACAGGATGAAGACGGTAGCAGTGCTTCTCCATCCGATTTTTGTCAGCTCATTGCTGATAAACCGGGTATTGTCAACCGTCAGGAAAAGGTGATAGGTATCGGGGAGGTGGCTGGTTGCCTGGTCCATACGACGTTGAATATCCTTTGCCAGGGCGAGGTAGTTGGCATCGTTTGAAGGATAAAACAGCAGGTTAATGGATTCCAATCCATTGATACGATAATGGGAACGGGGAGGCTGTTGTTTTTTGTGTACCTGGCAGATATCGGTAAGCCTGATGTTACGCGCTGCCGTACTATTCACGATGATGTTGTCCCAATCGGCTTGTTGTCCTTTTGATGGCTCCACGATAACCGCTAACCGACGGGTAGTTGTTTGGCTGCTGTCGATGGTAAAGCCTATAGCCTTGCGGCTGAAATATCGATCGAGGGCTTCAAAAATATTCTGTAAAGTAATGTGATGCGTTTCCAGCATCCGGGGATTCGTTTCAATATACACAGCCTTTTTTGTACCTCCCTGAATGCGAATAGCGGCTAAGGAAGGTATGCCAAAAAAATATTTTTTGAGATGTATTTCCGCATACTGTCTTAGGTTTTCATCCTGTTTTTCTGTGCTTTGTAAAGAATAGACCAGGAGAGGTTCTTTTGCGGCTTCATTATCCACACTGTTCAGTGTAATGGTCGGGTATCCGGCCGTTTCGGGCAACCGCGGAAAAACGCGTCTGACTACGGTGGATACCTCATAACGGATTTTTTCCAGCGATTTATCTTTATCCACATCAAGAGTAATTGTCGAAGTTGTACTGGTTGTTTGCGAGGTAATCTTCCGGATGCCCTGCACCGTATTTAGAACGCCTTCCAGCGGAGTTGTGATTTGTTGTTCCGTGATGCGGGGGGCTGTGGCCGGCCATTGGCATTGCACACGAATCTGTGGCAAAGGTTGCGACGGGTTTCGCTGAAATTTCATCTTTGGCAAAAATGCTATCCCGGCAAGGCTTAAAGCTGCAAAAACAATCAGTACAGAGAAAGCCTGTTTTTGCAAAGATTGTTTTTTGTCAGTTGCCTGGCTTTTCATGAGGACCTCCTGTCATAAATAAATCCATACATGACCGGGATAAGATAGAGACTAACGACGGTTCCGACAGCCATGCCGCCGATAAGTGCTACGGCCAGCGGCCGTTGCAGCTCCACGCCCAACCCCGAACCAAACAATAGCGGTATGAGTGCCAGGATGGTGGTCAGGCTGGTCATGATGATAGGGTTGAAACGGCGGTATCCGGCTTCGTAAACCGCCTGGGATGTGGGCATGCCACTGGCCCTTAGCCGATTGATGGTATCTATTTTAATGATGGAATCATTGATGATGATACCACTCATCACAATGATACCAATGGCTGACATCACATTCAGCGACAGCCCAAATATCCATAACAACAACAGGGCTCCGGAAATGTCAATAAACAATTCGGTCAGTACAATCAGGGGCTGCACCAGCGATTCAAACTGTGCGGCAAGGATAAAATAAAGCAGCAACATGGAGACGGCCAGTACGTAGAGGAGTTCGTTGAGCATTTCCATATCTTTAAACCACTCGCCCGCAAATGTATAAGACAACCCGGGCGAAGCCGACAGAGCTTCCTTTACCTGTCGGATGGTGGCCGGCACTTCCTTATTGGTGATGTGCGCCACCATTGGAATAAACGTGCCCTGGTCGTCTGCCAGGATGGTTTTGTATTCCCTCTGTCGTGTCAGTGTGATGAGATTCCGAAGCGGGATAGCATAGCCATTGTCGTTCAGGATGTGCTCCTCCGATAAGATTTGCCGGATGTCGGGCGAAACTGATGACAATACCACAGGAATCATCCGCTGGTTGGAAGGTACTTCGCCAAACTCATAAGCCTGGAGCGCCGACTGAAGGTGTTGCACCAGCTTTTGATAATCCACCTGGTAGCGCAATAGTTTTGAAAAATCAATATCAACAAGCATCACCTCCTTGTCGGAAACTGCCTGTTCAACTGTCAGGACACCACAGTGGTTCTGCAGCGATTGGATGGTTTCGGCCTCGGGTAAATCACCATTCAGGTTCCGCACCTTTACGGTTAAAGGAGGCTCGGAGGTGTTAAACAATGCCTCAAATACATTCCGTGTGTTTTCGATGGCAAAGGAAGCCCGGGGATACTGACGGAAAAATTGTTTCACCTGCGATTTTAATCCCGGCAAGGCAACAGGCTTCGATTCTACAACCATTTCTATGGAGGTCTGGTTGCGTTGTTGGTTTCGGTTCATCAAAAACTGTTGCTCACCGACAAATACGGTAATGTTTTTTGTTTCAGCCTGAAGCTGTTCTGACAGGTCGCGGCACCGCCGAAGATTTTCATCCAGTGAAATGCTTTCGTTCCAGTCGGCCGTCACTTTAAAATCCGAATGGGTAATACGAGGCATAAGTTGTTGAGGAATAACTCGATATAGGGCCATACCTGCCGGAATCAGCAACAAAAATATAATTAATGTCAGCCCTTTACGGGAATACAAGCCATATAATCCCTTTTCATAAATGGCTGTCATTTTTCCCAGGGCGGTGAAGTTTTTTCTTTTCGCTGTTGTTTTTTTATAGACAAGGTGATACAACACCGGAATAACCATAACAGACACCAGCAGAGAAACGGTCAGCCCGATGGTAATGGCCACGGCCTGGTCGAAAAACAAGGCTCCTGACATATCGCTCAGAAATATCAGCGGCAAAAATACGGCGCATGTGGTGAGAACCGAACTTATCAGCGGCCGGATGACTTCGTTGGTACCTTCGGTGCAGGCCTTTATTAGTGTTTTACTACGTTTCCGGTGCTGGGAAATGTTGTCGATAACAATAATGGAATTGTCGATCATCATACCGGCACCGAGAATCAGGCCCGACAGCGAAATGATGTTGATGGATATGCCGGCCAGGTAAAAAATCAACATGGTGACGATGAGCGAGGCCGGGATGGTAATACCCATCAGGAACGGTTCTTTCACAGAGCCTAATACGAAAAACATCAGGCAAAAGCCAGAAGCACACCGTAGAGCAGATTTTGTTGCAAGTTGACCATGGAGACATTTAAGAGCTGGCTTTGGTCGCGCGAACGGCCAAACACCAGGTGGGGATAATCATCCTGGAAAGCCTTCAGCAAGTCAGCAATTTCTGATTCAAAATCCTGCATCCGGGCGCGGTTGTTTTTAATTAGCGAAAAGACAATGCCTTTGTGTCCGTTGATAAGCAAGGCGCCGACCTGTGGTTGGGGCGACAAGGAAATATTGGCCACCTCTTTCAGCCGGATAAGCCGGTCTCCGCTTTGCAACAACATGTTTCCGATAGCCTCGGGGGTATGGGTTTGAGTGCTGACATTGACGGCATACTGGTAATGCCCGTCGCGCAGGGTAATGGTGCCCAGGCTGGCATTGTAGTTGGTAAAAGCATCTGTGATGTCCTGCAGGGTCAGGCCGGCATGTTGCAGTTTTTGGTTTTGAGGCGTAATGGTGATTTGCTGATAGACAGCACCACTCATATCGGCCATAGCCACTGCGGGTAGTTGTTCCAGTCTGCGGCGTAACACCTGGTGGGCAAACTCACTGAGTGCTGTCATGTCCTGCTGCGCATCAGAACGGTATGACACGGTTAGATCAAATACAGGGATATCCGATGCGCTGGCTTTGATAACACGGGGTCGCTCCATGTTGTCGGGCAACCATGTCATCATAGCGTCTATCTGTTCGTTAACCTCCATAGCGCTGAGGTCAATGTCGGTACCATAGCCGAAACGCAGGGCGATAGTAGCCTGACCGTCGGTGGTACGGCTTTCGATGTCTTCCAGTCCGTTGAGGTGAAGCAGGTGTTGCCGCATGGGGCTAACCACAGAGCGCTCCAGGTCAGTGGCCGCCAGATCCTGGTCTGACACCTGAACCGTGACGTCAGGAATATCAATGGCCGGCAACAGGGAGACAGGCAAAAGGTTGACTGTAACCAGCCCCAGTGCCAGGAAAGCTGTCAATGATACCAAAACTGCTATGGGCCGCTCGACCAGAAATTTTACCATACCATTTGTAAATTTCAGAATTTTTATGTTTCTAAATTGCTGTTTTTAACTTGTTTATGTACGTAGGTGTTTAGGTCCATTTTTTCAATCCTTTTCTGCACCCTCATATCACTGTATCAAAAATCATCACATTCCACATACCCTTGTACTTTCGTACTTTCGTATCCTCGTACCTTCGTACTTTCATACCCTCTCATCACTCATTACTCATTACTCGACTTCCTCCCCTTCCAGCGTCACTTCAGCGTCGTGAGAGAGATTCATATTGTTGGCAACAATCACTTCCTCACCGGCATGGAGTTCTCCTTTTACCGCAAGTTGCGTATCGTTTTCGGCCACCACATCCACATAGACCCATTTGGCCAGACCGTCTTTGTAAACAAAGACTACAGGCCTGTTTGATCGCAATACCATAGCTTCTTTGGGTACGATCAACTGGTGGGGCAGGTTTTTGAGTACCCTGACCTGCACATTGCGTCCGTCCAAAAGCCATGAGTTGCGGCCTTTGAGCCGGGCTGTGGCCTCTACCAGGCCGTTGTCGTCAACCACCGGGTTGATGTTGGTGATGGAGCTTCGACCGAAGCGCCGGATTGGTCAAAGGGTAACACCTCAACATTAGTGCCGGGCTAATGCCTTCCAATTCTGATTCCATCAGGTAGAAAATCACACGCCACCGGCTGTCGTCGAGCAACAGACAGCAGTTGTCGCCTGGCGACACGAATTGATAATTTTCCACTTCGACATTAGCCACACGTCCTGAAAAAGGAGCCGTAATAAACCCGTTGGAATAATTGAGTTGTCTTATCCTAAGGGTATTTCGTGCTGATTTTAGGCCACTTTTCATGAACAGGTTTTCTTTTTTTTCGGGCGACAACCTGACGGTGTCGGCCAGGGATGTCGCCTGCTGTGTAAGCAGCAAATCGAGTAATTGGGTGCGGGCTTCGGCCACAGCAATACGGGCCTGTTCTACTTCCAGCAGGGCCTGCCGGTTATCGAGCACGGCGAGGGTATCGCCCCTGCTAACGTACTGCCCGTTGGATATGTTGAGATGTGTTAGCCTTCCCGGACGCTCAAAGCCCGGCAGGGCTCTTTTCAGCGGCGCCAGCCTGCCGTTGCAGCGCATTTCGATATGAAACACGCCCGATGTTACCGGTGCCGTTTGTACGGCTACCGCTTCTCCTTCCGTGGCCACCTTTTCTTCAGGCATTTTTACTTTATCATGCCGGATACATCCTGCCATAAGCACCAGAAAAATCACCGACCACAACTTATAAAACCGGAAAGAATAACCTGAAAATGTCATAATGATTAGGTTGGATACGAATATATAAATAAAAAGAAATTAAATATCATTGTTTGTATAGCGATTTAAAACATTTAAGGAGGCTTTCATATTTTTTGCATAATTGATGGTAATTATTTGTTTTATCTGTTTTCCTGATACTTCAATGAATACCGGATGGCTTCTTGAAGCTATGCCTCTTTTGTGTAACACTTCCTTTGTGTCATGAAAAACCGGATACCCTATGAGTCTTTTTTTATAAGCTGCAGCTTCCGATTTTAATAAGGAGGTAATAATAATATAAACATGATAATGGCGATGTGTCGATAATGCTTCTATAAGCTCTTCGTTACAAGCATTGCAGGCTACCACCGGCAATACTATATACAACCCGTCATCTGCTTTTTTTACATGGTGCACTTCCTTCATGTAAGCTGAAAACCGCTCATATTCCTGCTCATATTTATCAGTTTGGCAAGAAACCAACATGAGCATCATCATGGTAACAATAACTCGTTGTTTATTTTTCATCGGCCAGGTTTTCAAGTTTATAAAGCGTATATGCAATTTCGTTTTCATCCACATCCTCTTTGGAAGGGTGGTAGTTGTTAAAATACAGGCCTTCTTCGGCTACAAAATAGTCATACAGAAAGTGGCTGTTTTCCGGAAGCCTGGTTTCGCCTATAATACGGAAGTTGTTGTCGTAGATGTATATGGTTGGCGGACTGTAATGCATCACCCGCAAATCTTTGCGGTGGCGCTCTTCTTCGGGTATCGGGCCGAGGTACAAACGGTAATAGACATCCCGGAATTTATCGTACAGCACCTGCGAATAATAGCCCATGCCGGACATATAACGCCATTTCTTGTCCGGGGTTCCATAGGGATACTCCTCAAACTCCCAATCCAGGTATCCGTTTGGATGGCATATCATCGTATCTTTTTCCGGGTCATAAGTATGCAGGTCATGGCTCAGCGCAAATGAGACCACAATTTTTTCAGTGTTTTCATTGTAAATGCTGGAGTTGATAAATAGCCAACTCACCCATGTTTTACCGCGATATACTTCAGGATATTGAAACTTAATGGGTTCAGCATAGTCCTCCCCAATTTTGTACTTGCTGTAATAGATAAACGGGGTTTCATCCACATCAAAAGTGGTGCCGTCCACTTCATCTACATGAATAAACAATTGGTTTTTGTGTTTCACAACAGGGGTTCGGTTTCCGATACGGGTCTCTACCCTATAAACACTAATGTCACGGCCCAGGCTGTCTTTTTGCAGGTTAATGGTTTTGTAAATCTCTCCCCGTGAATTTCCTATCTTCAGCCAGGTGCGGTAGTGGGAAAACAAAAAAACCGTATCACGGTTTAATATATGAAACCCGGACAAATCATCCACCCCGTGAGGCCCATCCATTTTGTATTGCCAGTTATCAATTTTCTGTCTCTTATTCAAATCAAAGATTTCAATAGAATTGGTACGATCATTCGTTCGGGCGAGTATAGAATCGCCGTCTAAGTGCAGCAATTGATAGTCATATGAGTAAACCAGGCTTGGAAAGGTGATGGGAATCCGCAAGGTATCTGCAGGGACGAGCGTTTTCGTCAAATCTTCTTTTGAAATGGAGCCTTTTGTTTTTGGTTCTCAGGAGACTGACAGCCTTCAAATAATACAATCGCTATGAAAACAAAAATTATCAGTGGAATTCGTTGGGTTTGGTTCATTTTTGATATGATTTTGAATTGTTAATATGCATTACTTTTGTCTTTTGCACTTCCGGTTTGTTGTTGTCAACCGGGGTCATTTTCATTGCTATCGATGAACCCGGGATACAACCGGGATACAAAAAAAACATTTGCAAGTTAAATGCTTTTGGGTTCTCCTTTTTAAATATTCAGGGAATTTTTCTGATCTTCTGACCTCTTACTTTGCAAACATAATCATTGTGTTAATAATATTACCCCTAAAATAGTCTGGCATTTTTTCAATCCGGGAATTACAATCAATTTTGTTTCTTAGACAGATAAGCCTTAAGCCTTACCAATTCCCGTGAAGCATTATGTGGTTTGATAACCACAGGTTTTTCTCTGCTCTCCGGATAAAATACCATTGGAAAGGCTTTACCTTGCATTTTATCGCAGGAAGGATGATTCGAAATGTATGGTTTATAAAGAATAACCATGTCTTTCTGACAAAAAACATCTCCCAGTAAAATTCTGGCTTCTTTATTCTTTCTGTACATTCCCACAATTACTTTTAACGATGTACTCTCTGAGAACTCTTTAACGACACTCAAAGTAGCATCAATACATCCCCTGCAACCTCCAACCGGAATATAAACAACAATATCATTCACATCAAAATCAAAAAAACAATGATCTTCCCGGTATTTTTGGTGCAGGAGCTGTACAAACGTTAATGAATCTATACGGTGTTTTGCCAGGAAAAGAAATCATTATGGTTGGTTCTGGCAATATTGGCCTTATTGTTTCCTACCAATTAATGCAGGCAGGTGTTAAAGTGAAGTGTATTATCGAAGCTGCCTCATCTATTGGAGGATACTTTGTTCATGCTGCGAAGATTCGACGATTAGGCATTCCAATCTACGTGAATACAACCATAAAAAGGGCGATTGGATCGAATCATCTTGAAAAAGTTGAGTTAATTTCTCTGGACAAGAATTGGAATCCAATACCAGGGACAGAACATATAGAAAGCTGTGACACTTTATGTTTAGCGGTTGGGTTATCTCCTCTGTCAGAAATTTTATCGCAAATGAATTGTGAAATGAGATATATACCAGCTCTTGGTGGTTCTGTTCCAACAAGAAATAGTAGAATGCAATGTTCCAACAAAGATGTCTTTGTCGCAGGTGATGTAGCAGGCATTGAGGAAGCTAGTTCAGCTATGCTGGAAGGAACCATTGCAGGAATCTCAATAGCGGAAGACATGGGAGTATCCAGCGCTGATATGCTAGAGCAAAAAAAAGTGGCGGATCAATACCTTTCTGCTATGAGAGACGGGGATACTGGATCAAAAATCCGATTTGGATTATCAAAAGTGGAGGTGGAACATGTATAAAGAAAAAGGATATCTTTCTCAAAAAGAGTATTCTGCATTAATGCCTTCTGAGGAGAGATTTGATAAAGGAGCGGTGGCAATTATTGAATGCCTGAGCATATCCCATGTAATCCTTGCCAGGAAGCTTGTCCTAGAAATGCTATAGAAAGATTTAAAACAATAACAGATACCCCCATCATTAATTTCGATCAATGTAATGGTTGTGGATCCTGTATTGCTGCTTGCCCAGGCTTGGCAATTTATGTGATTCATAAAGACTATAAAGAGGGGCAATCCCTTCTGAAAATACCCTATGAACTTCTTCCAATCCCTTCTGTTGGCGAAACTTGCGAAGTATTGAATCGAGCTGGAGAAGTAATTGGAAAAGGTGAAATTGTGCGTGTTCAGAGTTTTCGTGTAAATCCCAAAGGAAGAGTATTGTGGATTTCTGTTCCCAAAGAAATATATAAAGAAGCTAGAAATGGTAGGATGGTGAATTCATGAATTTAAAAGATGACAATACCATTGTATGTAGATGTGCTGATGTTACTTTGGGTGAAATAAAAGAAGTAATTCGTAAGGGATACACAACTCTTGATGAAGTAAAACGTCTTACCAGAGCTGGAATGGGTCAGTGCCAGGGGAAAACATGCCGAAATCTTATTATTAGGGTGATTGCAGATGAACTGCATATTTCACCAGAAGAAGTAAAAATATCTCGATTCAGGCCTCCTTCTGTTACTATACCACTGGGCTTGCTGGCAAAGGAGGACGCAAATGAAGAATAAAGCTTCTGTTGTTGTTATTGGTGGGGGCGTAATAGGATCATCAATTGCCTATGAATTAGCAGCTCGGAACGTAAAAGATATTGTTCTGCTTGAAAAAATACTCTGTTTCAGGTGCAACAGCACGGTGTGGTGCAGGTGTACGTCAGCAGTGGGGTACGGAAATGAACCTCCGGTTATCAATTGGTTCCGTCAAACGATATGAAA
>LZCG01000082.1_pt1 | contig 17751 bp, 19 predicted proteins | sample 768541 | NCBI WGS metagenome assembly LZCG01 (sample SAMN05200874, study PRJNA324366) | oil field metagenome | isolation source: sample BH-FW-1 from oil reservoir | place: India: Bombay High | collected 2015-07-11
CTGATGAGAAAAAAAGGAGGGGGAAGAGTAAGAAATGAAAATAACAGTAGAAATCCCGCCAGATATGGAAAAACTCCTGATGAAAAAATGCGATGAGTCAGGAGTGACTCCATCAGAGTTCGTGTACCTCCTTCTTGAGTGGTACTTCTTCAAGAGGGGTAAAAAGGCAGAGGTTACAGGTGAGCTCAACGAGTTTCTGAGAGTGGCCAAGGAAATAGCTGACGAGAGGGTGAGGTTCTGCAAGTTTAGCGATGGAGCTTACTGCGCGATTGAAACCTTCGAGGATGTGTTTTCAGACAAAGAGCCCACACCAATTTCCCCCTACAGATGCCTCTTCTGCCTCTACTACGTGGACAAGAGAAAGGACAAGCGCAGGACGGAATTCAGGGAGCTTACAGAAGCAAAAATGTACGACCTTGCAAAGATTGCGGCAAAGTTTGTAGTGGAGCTTTACGGTGACAGGCTCGGCTACAGACCAAAGACAAAGTCGGAGGACATTGTTGAGAAAGCAGATAAAAAGGATGAAAAGCTCCCCAAGGTTAAGAAGCTTCTCGATTGGTAAGATTGGCCTGAACATAAACGGGGATTTAAGCGAATCAGAGATAAAGGAGAGAGTCAGAATTGCAGAGAAAGCCGGAATCAGAATTATCTGGATTGGGAGTTGAGGCTTCGAGGACCCATTCAGCGTTGCTGAAACCGTGAGTTCGTGCAGCAGCCTAAATGTTGGATTTGGAGTTCTTTCAGCACAGAAAGACTGCGAGAGAATACTTTCAGGGGTTGAGGAACTCAGGAAAAGGTATGGGGATAGATTCGTCGTAGGTGTGGGTGCAGGGAACTACAAAAGCCCGAAAGAAGGGTACAGGAGGCTGAGGGAGTGCTTGGATTTGCTCAGGGATGCAAAGTTTCCGGTTGTTGTCGGGGCAAGCTCACCCATGACCGCTTCCCTTTCAAACGAAGTGGATGGTGTTCTCTTCAACTCCGTCAAGGAGGAGTTTATCTCGTGGCTTCTCCGCTACACACAAACAGCATTTAAGGCTGCATACGGACCAGCACTGATACTGCCAAGCAACAACGAGGAAGACCTGCTTCTGGCAGCCGCAATTGTTTTTACGGGAAGTAAAAAGCTCATAGAACAGTTTAAATTTGAGAATGCAGCCAAGGATTTATCAAGAGTGGACATAATGTATCTTGTAAAACTGAGATGGGAGGGGAGAAGTATAAAGGATGGAGAGGGGGCAGAAATTCTTTTCAGGCACGGGGACTTTTTACTGCAAAACTTCACCATAAGCGGGAGTGTGGAAGAGGTAAAGGCAAGAATAAAATCGCTGCTCTCTCTCTGCGACCATGTGGTGCTTGCTGACCCCTTTTTCCGTGATATGGAATCTGTAAGAAGATTAAAAGATGTGGTAGTATGAGAAACGTTATTCGATTCATCAACCCTTACGACGCTGGCTTGTTCCCTGAGGATTTCCCTGATAGAGAGGTTGTCAATCTTGCCTCAAACGAGAATCCGTACGAGCCGAGTGAGGAGGTTAAAGAAGCTTACCTGAGAGCTGCAAACAAGATTTCAAGGTATCCAAAAGCAAACTACATCAGGCTGAAAAAAGCCCTTGCCGAGTACACAGGCTTTGACGTTGAGAACATAGCCGTAGGATGCGGAGCGTCTGAGCTAATTTCCTGCATCTGCACAGTTCTGCTCGAAGAGCTTGATAAGGTCGTTATTCCCATGCCCTCCTACACCCTCTACTCAATCTACGCCATGCTCCGCAATGCGTCCATCAGCTTCCCCGTTTTTGAGGGTACAAATCAATCCCGACATCATTGCCAATGAGAGGCCAAAGCTGGTTTTTCTCTGTTCCCCCAACAACCCAACGGGGAACAGCCTCAGTAGGGAAATCGTCCAGAAGGTGGCTGAAAGCGCGGAGTACGTTGTGCTGGATGAGGCTTACGTTGAGTTCAGCGGAAATTCTATGCTCGACATGGTCAGAGATTTCGATAACTTAATCGTGCTTAGAAGCTTTTCCAAGTTCTTTGCCCTTGCAGGAATGAGAGTTGGGTATGCAGTCTGCAGTACAGAGATTGCAGAGGCGATCGAGAAAGTAAGGCTGCCCTTTGGCATAAGCCATCCGGCAGTGGAAACAGCAATTGCTGCCTTGAGGTCCATAGACTACTACAGGGAGATCAGAGACAAAATCGTCGCAGAGAGGGAGAAGCTAATTGAAAATCTGAAAAAAATTGAGTGGCTTGAAGTTTACCCGTCAGATGCGAATTTTGTGCTGGTAAAGGCGAAAAAGGAGGGTGTGGTAGAGAAGCTGGCTGAAAAGGGTTTCATTGTAAGGGACGCGAGCGTGATTGGCCTTGAAGGTTTGCATATCAGAATAACAGTAGGAAAGCCTGAAGAAAACGAAATGCTGATTGAAGCCCTAAAAGAAATTTAGAAGAGGTCATCAGCCCTAATCACCTCAACCCCATCAACCTTTGTCCTCCTGTCGCTCACAACCTTTGCCCTCAGCTTTTTAGCAGCAGCAATGCTTTCGGCAAGCTCAACACCGTAGTTCATGTACTTCGCTACTTCTTCCTCAGGAACGTCAACGATTTCAAGGTTCATTTTCAATCCAACCTTCGGTGGGAGTTTTCTATAACTCTCCCTAGTAACGTATACCTTTCCACCATAATTCCTTTTTATCAGCTCCATTACACCCTTGGAATCGGCCACTATCCTTAACGGCATCTCAGGCAATGGCATTGAGAGCAGGATGTAAACTCCAGCCGTCATCAGAACCCAGATAACAACAAGGGAAACTACGGCAACAATTCCCCTCAAAAACTCTTCGAGCCTGATAACATTCTGGATGACAAGGGCAAGGAAGCCGAAGAGCACAAAGGATGTTGAAATAAGTATTGCCGCTATCGTGTCTCTTTTCTTTACCTCCTTGACCAGTTCCTCGAGCACAACTTCGAACTCGTCCAAGCTAACCACCTCTTAACAGTAAGGGCACGCAGCCGTTTCTCACAGCTACATCAGCCACTTCTTTGCTTGCTGTTGCTAAAGGTCTCTTTATCATTATTGCGGCTGCAATTGATTCAGCATGCTCCCTTCTCAACCCCATACTCACGAACCTCTCAACTAAATCTTCATCAGGGGTTATAATAATGCTTCCTGGCAGTGCATTTGATGGGGTGGTGTAAATTCTCCTGCCGTAAGCTCTTAGAAGCGCGTAGTTTTGTGCATTGACAGCATCTGAGGTTACCACAACACCCCTTCTCGTCATTAGTGGGACGAAGACGATGGACATGAAGAGGGCGTAGGTTGCAGGGAGCATCATGGCCCACGTAGCTTTCCACAACCTCAGCGGGGATTTCAGGGACGGTTATTGTCGGAAGTGAAACAGACACTGGCAGGGAAACTGGTTGGGGGCCTGAAGGTGGTTGGACTGGAGGTTGCACGGGTGGTTGCACCGGAGGTTGTGCAGGAGGTTGTACCGTCCCTCCGCCCCCGCCACCACCTCCACCACCCGGTGGGCTGTACCGGTAAGTAAATCCTTTCAGTATAGCTTCTCCTACAATGTAGTTACCACCAGAATATGCAACTGGAAAAATAGTTACTTCACATCTCCCAGCCAACCTCGCCTTTGCTCTTGCGTAGAAAACGGGTGTTTTGTCACTCTCCACCACACTCTGGTATGTCCTGTTTTCCCCGGCAGAAAGGGAGAAGGTTTCGTTGTAAAGCAATTCTCTGTCAGTGAAGGTGTAGTCGTCGATTTTCAACACATACCATGCGTCAAAGCTAACATTCACCTTCCTGATCAAGGGGATTTTGGATGCGGAAGGTGGCAAACCACCGATTTCCAACTCTCTGTTTCTCAATGGAAATTACCAGATCAACCCCATACTCAACCGGCACTGAATCAGTAAGGCTGAATGAGAGGCTGGAATCTGAGATTCGAGCCGAGTTCCCGGATACAAGGATGGAGAAGGACTCCTCACCACCTGCAGGGATTGTTGAGTGGAATTTTATCACATCACTTGCCTCACATCCCACACAATCCTGAAAATTGGCAGGCTTGGGTATTTCGAGTCTGACCTCGACAGGTTTATCGTAGTTGTTTTTGATGGTGTAGGAGACGTTAACAGCTCCTCTCTCCACTCCGGCTGTGCTGGTGACTTCAAGGGGAAAAGTTTGAGGAGTTAAGATTTTGTAGGGGTCTATTTTAAGGTTGGAGTTTGGTGGGATGAACGGAATGTAGACAAACTCGTTTCTGTAAGACAGGTTGACGTCGTAGAGGTTGAAGGGATAGGGATTGGTGAAGTTAACAACAATCCAGTCCCTTCCAACCTCCTGGGTGGCGTTGGGGTAAAAAATGGCTTCTCTGTATTCGTAAATGCAGGCCATTGAAGGTGAAATCAGGAAAATCAGGAAGAGAAGAGATATGGCCCTCATTCGCCTCAACCTTATGAGCAGCAGAATCGCAGCCAGAGCGAGCAAAGTCCCCCAGAACACAACATAGCCCCTCACTGGCAGTATTGGTAACGGCAGGATTGAGAACTCTGCAGTGTAGAAGGCTATGCCTCCTGCTGGTATGCTGCCCCTCCACATTGGGGAGTTGCTTGCAGGTGGCTCTGCATAGGTGAGCTTCCAGTCAGAATTGACGGTAATTTCAAGGTTTCTTATATCAGTGTCAGTTCCAACGGGTATGGTGACGGACTTGAAAAGCAATCCGCTGTCAACTATGTCAGCGTCATACTCCACAGTGAAGTTCATCTCACCCTTTGGCTCTATTGGGTACCAGATTTCGTAAACAATCAGAGTATAATCATCCTTCTCCTCAACGGTAACTTTAAAGTTTCTGTTTTCCGAATAGGCTTTGGCATTGGTAACTTTCACCGGTTTCCTCTCCTCCGTAAAGGGGACGGAGAAGGGGGCAACTTTAATGGGCTCAGCTTTCTGTAGCCTTATCTCCCCAATACCCGGAACAACGGGCTTGTCGATGAGATTTTTCAGAGTGACGTCGTATCGGACGTGGGCAAGGGAGTTAACATCAACAGTAATCTTGAAACTGGAAATTTCCTCAACCTTCTGAGCCTGAACGGTAGGTAAAATCAGGAACAGCGCTATTATCACCCAAACCCTTGCCATCATGCTAAAAAAGGATAGAAGATTTAAAAAATTAACTCCTCTTCCTGTAACTTACTACCGCTGCCAATCCAACGAAGGCAGTGGCGAGGGCCATCACAGACTCGTAGCTTGTCGCTTTGGCACCGCTGACCACCGTGATTTTCGGTGATGTCTGCTCGTTCATCGAGAGCATTGGGTCAATACCCACGATGAACGCATCGAGGAGCCTGTAGTCACCACTGCCGTTTATCTGGTAGAAGATTACGACTGATTGATTGCTGTTGATTTCCGTTGTATCATCCTGCCCATCTCCATTAGCACCTCCAGCGAGCGGATTGAGTCTCCAGTAGTATGCCTTGCTGTATCCGTTCATCGGTGTTCCCGTTCCATTTCCTGCATACATCTCCCCTTTGTCAATCCAGTTTCCGTCAGTTCTGGCATCCTGCCAGTCATCATTCCAGTTGTATTCGTTAAAGTTTGTCGGAATCATGTCGTAAACATATACGTAGGGTGATTCCTGCCCTCCGAGGTTCTCCACGACGAGCTTAACGTCGAATACATTGTCACCAGCACTCGCATTGGCCTGCACGTGCTTCGTAACCTTGATGAGGTAGCTGCCGATGACGTATATTTTTTCGATGACGTATGTGTTACCACCATCCTCAATTTTGGCCTGTCCAACATCCCATCCATTCTCTCCGTTGACCAGTTTGAAGGTAGCGTTTGCCCAGATTACTGGAACTTGGTCATATGTGAAAACAATGTCCCCAGTCTTGTAAGAAGGATTTGTTGAATTAAGTTCAACATTGGGGGTAAATTTACAGATAACATTTCCACTTTTTGTTTGCTCATCACAGGTCCACTCCGGGTCGGTGACGTAATTACTGAAGCTCCCAGTTGTGGTTGCATAAACTGTAATGCTCGTTAAGTTGTACGAGAGAGAGCCACTTACTGTATTTGTAATGGTAGCGTTAGCCGTCCAATTGTAATTACTGTCTGGACCACTCTTGTTGACAGCTATGCTCGCATTTCCAATTGCAAAAACATCAACAATTTTCGTTCCGCTGATATTCCCACTAATTGAATCAAAGCTGATGACTGCCTCTCCAAAGCCAACCAGTTTTGAAGTGAATGCCTCACTCGTTGAATAGTTGCCTTTAACCTGAAAAGTCACGTTCTGCCAAGTTGTAGAGGACACGGAAAGTGAATCTATTATCGTCTTTGGGTTTGAACTTCCATCTGCAAATTCCAAGGTTTTCCAATTGCTGTTATCGTAACTTGTGTTAAGATTCTTTGTAACCGTCAGCGTAACACTGCCAGGAGTACCAACCGCAGTATTACTCCACCAAGTATCGTTTAGCGTAACGTTGAAGTAAACCGTCCACGTGTAATCTCCGCCCTTAGGTATCTTCGCCGGGTCGTACCTTTCATCAACGATGAACGGAGCACCATTCTCTATGGTCATGCCTGATTCATTAACGTCGTAAGTTGCCGCAACCACAGATTCCCCAGCTTTAAGCAGCGGTATGTGTATGAAGCAGTTAGCATTTGTCGTATCGAATCCTCCGTCATTAACTATTTTATCTGGCACTGATGACACAACATAAGTTCCCTGACATCCCGTATCTGTAGCATTTTCGAGGTCCACAGCCACCCAGATGTCCATAATGTCCTCGTCAGCATTGTTGGTAACGTTTATTGCACCCGTAACATTTGTTGAGACCTGAAATACCGGTTTACCATCGTTGCCCACATCGCTTGTGTCAATCGTGCTGTTCACCTTCTCCTCAATGCTCACTTCCAGCGGCGCTGCTGAAGTGTTAATGGTTATAATTATGAGTGTAATAATCATCGCTGCAAGCCCCATTTTTCCAAATCTCCCAGCTGGCATGCTTGTAATGGTAACAAGCATGTATAAAAAATTTTCGAGATTTTGAACACATCGCAAGTGAAGAACATAAACCATACCGGAAACGTTTAATACTTCCTTGATTTTTTGAATCTGAAATGACCGAAAACGGCAGGTACGAGTACATAGTTATTGGCAGTGAAGCTGCCGGTGTAGGGCTTGTTAGAGAGCTTACCGCTGCAGGGAAAAAAAGTTCTTGCCGTCGACAAGTCCAAGGAAAAGATCGAACTGCTTGAAGACGAGGGATTTGACGCTGTAATTGCAGACCCAACCGACGAGAACTTCTACAAGAGCATTGACCTGGAAGGTGTTTCTGCCGTGCTCATTACCAGTTCCGATGATGAGTTGAATCTGAAAATTGTCAGAGCCCTGCGAAGCGTTTCGGATGTTTACACCATTGTAAGGGTTTCCTCTCTAAAAAAGAAGGAGGAGTTCGAGGAGGCTGGGGCAAACCTCGTAGTGCTTGTAGCGGATGCCGTAAAACAGGCCTTCATGGACAAGATAAAGAAGATGGAGACTCTGGAGAAGATAGAGAAGCTCAAGAAAATAATGGAATCGCTGAGGGGTAAGAGACTGGGCATTTTCACCCACGACAATCCTGATCCAGACTCCATGTCCTCAGCATTCGCTTTGAGGGAGATAGCAAAGCAGTTCGATGTAATCGCAGACATCCTTTACTACGGGGAGATTCTTCATCAGAAAAACAGGGCAATGGTCAACTTGCTAGAAATACCGATGATTCGGGCTCCGGAAGTCGATTTGAGCCACTATGATGCGTTTGCAATCGTCGATTCTTCAGGGCCTGGTGTCAACAACTCCATCCCCCCAGACATAGACATCTCCATCGTTATCGACCACCATCCGGCGGATAAGGTTGTAGCGGAGTTCGTTGACCTCAGAGAGGACGTTGGTGCCACTGCCACCATTCTTACCGAATATATAAAGGAACTGAAAATAACTCCGAGCAAGATTCTCGCAACAGCGCTTTTCTTCGGAATAAAGAGCGAAACGGATGAATTTAAGAGGAACACCAGAACTGCAGACTTTCTGGCCTGTGCCTTCCTTTACCCCTTCGTTGATCAGGATCTGATAGAGAAAATTGAGAGTCCCTCAATCTCAACTGAGACGCTGGACATTCTGGGTACTGCAATCAAAAATCGTCAGGTCTACTCCAGCTTTCTCATCAGCTTTGCCGGGTTCATCAACGACAGAGATGCGCTACCTCAAGCAGCCGATTTTCTGCTCAAGCTTGAAGGAATCTCAACTGTAGTCGTTTTCGGCGTGATAAAAGACACAGTCTATGTCTCAGCCAGAAACAAGGACGTGAGAATTCATATGGGGGAGGTGCTGAGGAGGGCTTTTGGAGATGTCGGAAGTGCTGGTGGACACGCACACGCTGCAGGAGCGCAAATTCCGCTCGGAATCTTTGGTGAGACGAACGAGAAGGACTTGCTTGCCAAGCTGATAACGGAGGCCATCACAAAGAGACTGCTTTCGGCAGTTGGAATGGAACAGAGCTAAATTTAAATGCATGAAGCCGAAGTAGGTCAGGATGAGGCTGAGCATAGTCGTCGTTGGTGTTGGCGGGCAGGGAGCTCTTACACTTCGGGGATAATAGCGAGAGCAGCAATGAAAGCAGGATTGAACGTGGTTACTGCCGAAACTCACGGGATGGCTCAGAGGGGAGGGAGTGTAGAGGTCCACGTAAGAATCGGAGATGTCAAGGCTCCTCTAATCCCGGAGGCGGGGCAGATGTAATGATTGCTCTTGAACCCGCTGAAGCGCTCCGATACGCGAAATTTCTTAACAAAAACTCCCTTGTTATACTCAACACGAGAAAGATTGTTCCTCCCTCCGTCACGGCAGGAACCGCAAGCTATCCCGAACTTGATGAGATTATCGGCGAGTTGAGGAAGGTTACTCCAAGAGTAATTCCTGTAAACGCATCAGAAATTGCGGAAAAAGCTGGTAACGTGCTGGCAACAAATGTTGTCGTCGTTGGAATGCTTTTCGGGTATTACAGAATGCCCTTCAGCATCGAGCATGTCGAAGAGGCAATAAGAGAGACAATGAAGAGCAAAATAGTTGACCTGAACCTGAAAGCATTAAAAATGGGGTATAATCAGGCTATATCAGCCCAGCCTCTGCAGTATAAGTAAATCTTCAGTCTCTATTTTCTCTCCTCTCTTGAACATCTCGTAGATTTCCCTTGCTCTCTTTATCAGCTCTTCCTTCTCCCTCTGCTCCTTGGTCTTAACCTGCTTCGACTTCAGGGCTTTTATGACCTTTTCAAGGTCCTTAATGTCCTTTCTCCTCTTTATCGCCTCGTTGTGGCACCTGTCCGCTTCCTTCTTGCTCTCCACGAACTTTTCATGCATTTCATCCGCAAGCTTTCTCATCTCGTCAATTTCGCTGAACATCTGGGTTAGCTGCTCATGATACTTGTCAGCCTCCTCAGCATATGCTTTCAGTTCGTTCAGCAGCTCCCTCGCCTGATCCTTCAGCTCTCTTATCCTGGCTATCAATCTTCTGAATTCCTCATGCCTTTCAAGCTGAGCCTTTCTCTCCTCAAGCTCTTTTCTGAGCTTGGCAATCCTCTCGACCAAAGCTCTCTCCTTCTCTATTGTCAGCACGGCTGTCTGCTGCTTGAACTCCAGACGCCTTATTTCTTTCTCGATCTCGCCAAGTGGCCTGCCTCCCCTGTCGATGCTTCTCCTTAGCTTGTCCACTTCCTTGTAAAGCGCATCCACTTCTTTGAAGATTTCGTTCCTCTTAGCCCTAATTTCCTTTACCTTCTCATTCAGCTCGTCCCTCTTGGCCTTCACTTCCTTTGTGGCTGCAAGCATCTCCCTGACTTTCTTGTTGAGTTCATCTCTCCTGTTTGCGTACTCCCTCGCAGCGGCGTTTAGCTCATCCCTCTTCTTTATGAAATCCTGAAGCTCCTTCTCAAGTTGTTCTTTCCTTTCTTCCAACTTCTCCAGCATCATGCTCTCACAACAGCGTTTTTTTGAAGAACTCTGAAATCACTTAACAGCCATTTCAAAAGCTGGATTTAAACTTTTCTCTTGTTTGCTTCATCAGGAATTAATGTGCTGTTGTCTTTCGATAAACAAATGATAACCCTCATCACTTTCATAGTAATGATGGGAAAGCTTATCTACGAGTGGCAAAAAGTAATTATTAGTGAAAAACGAAGTGAGCCGCAGAAGCATAACCGAAGCTGACGATGAGACTCTGAAGATAATAGCGGAGCGGAGCCCAGACCCTGTTGTGATTCATGATGGTGAGAGGGTTCTTTACGCCAATCCAAAAGCGTTGGAATACGTTCCGGCTGAGGAACTGATGAGAAGAAAGCTGGTGGAGTTTATTCACCCGGACTACAGGGCTATTGCAGTGGAGAGGATGGCCAAGGTCATGAAGGGCGAGGAGGTGGAGCCCTACGAAGAGCTCTTTATCCTGCCAGACGGGAAAGAGGTCTGGTTTGAGACGAACCCCACACCCATCACATTCAGGGGAAAAAGGGCTGTTTTGCTCATTCTCCGAGACGTTACGGCGAGAAGAAGAACTGAGGAAAGATACAGGGATTTCTTTGAGAACTCGCTCGACATAATCGCAGTTACAGACCTTAAGGGAAACTTTGTGGAAGTAAACAGAGCCTTTGAAGAAGTGTTCGGCTACTCCAGAGAAGAGGTGAGGGGAAGAAACTTTGCAGAAGTCCTGAGGCTCAGCAGTGAGGTGGCAGAGGAGATTTTCAGAGCGTATAACAAAGCTTTAGAGAGAGAAAAACCTTTACGGTCTTTTGTTCAGCGTCCGGCGAAAGGACGGGAAGGAAATAACCGTTGAGGGTAACGTCAGGCTCTTGTGGGAAGGAAATAAAATCAAGGGGTTCGTGGGGAACTTCAGGGATGTGACCGAGAGAGTTAAGCTCGAAGAGAGGCTGAGAGAGAGCGAGGAAAAGTACAGGTCTGTTTTCAACTACTCACCTCTTGCCATCATCGTGTTTGATGATGAGGCCAGGATAGTCGACTGGAACAAGAAAGCTGAGGAGATTTTTGGCTGGAAAAAGGAAGAAGTTCTTGGAAAAAATATCCTTGAGCTGCTAGTTCCGGAGCATTTGAGGGGAGAAATTCAGCAAATCGCAGAAGGATTCTTGGAGGCGAGAGATATACACAATCGATAAACGAGAACTTAACGAAGGATGGCAGAATCATAACATGCGAGTGGCACAACACGATTTACAGGGACGCGAAGGGCAGGATTTACGGGCTCTCCATCGTTCAGGATATCACCAAAGAGATGGAGATGGAGAGAAAGCTGAGGGAGAGCGAGGAGAGATACAGAAGCGTTTTTACGCATGCTCCAGTTCTGATTGCAATTTTGGACAAAGAGGGAAGATTTGTTGAGGCAAATCCCGCAATGGTGAGAAGTATTGGAAGGAATCCAATCGGCAAAACCGTATCGGAAATTTTTCCAGCGGATGTTGCAGAGAAAAGGCTGAGGTATGTGAAAAAAGCCCTCGAAGAGGAGAAGCTGGTCGTGTTCGAAGACGAAAGGAGTGGAAAATACTTCATAAACTTCTATCTGCCAATTGAGCTTGAAGGAGAGAAGCGCTGCCTGGTAATAGCACAGGAAATCACCGAACTAAGGAAGCTTAACAAGCTGCTTAGAGAAATGGTGGAAGTTAGCGAGGCAATAGTCCGAATTGCTGAACGCGAGAAACTGGTGAAGAGGGTAGAGGAGATTCTTTCAGACTACTCTGCAAAAATCAGGGAAAGGCCAGATGAGGGAGTGTGTTTGGAGATTAGGTACGGCAACAAAACCTACGGCTACCTATGTGTTGATAACGTTGATAAGGAGAAGAAACCACTGTTGAAGGCCCTTACAGACGACCTCGCATTCGCCTTCAAATCAATGGAGGATGAAGAAAGAAGGCAAGAGTTGCTCCAGCAGCTTGCTGAGAATATCAAGACGATAGCATACCTCGTTGATAGGATAAGGAATCCACTCGCAGCATCAGAGCTTTTACCGAGCTTTTTGTTGAGGATGAGAAGATAAAAGAGAAAATTATACAGCAGATTGAAAGAATCGTGGACATCGTAGAATACCTCGACGTTTCCTGGATAAACTCAGAAAAAATTGCCAGAATAGACACGGAAATCTACGACCTACAAAAAATAGAAGAGGAGTTCAAAAAAGGTTAGCTGGAATACATCTGCTTCAAGACCTTCTTGTCTATCTTGCCGACGCTCGTCTTCGGGATCTCATCGACTATTTCAAACCTGTCGGGCACAGCCCACTTCGTAATCTTGCCTTCCTCAACGAACTTCATCAGGTGCTCTCTCAGCTCTTCAGGAGTTGGCTTCTCCCCCGGCATTGGAACGATTACTGCAAGCGGTCTCTCTCCCCACTTCTCGTCCGGAATGCCGATGACTGCTACTTCTCTAACTTTGGGATGCAGGCTCAGCAGGTTCTCAAGTGTAAGCGTGGAGATCCACTCTCCTCCGCTCTTAACCACGTCCTTCAGTCTGTCAACGATTGTTATGTAGCCCTCCTCATCCATTACCGCGATGTCACCAGTGTGCAGCCATCCTCCCTCCCAGAGCTCCTTGGTTTTCTCCGGGTCTTTGAGATAGCTGTCAGTTAGCCATGGAGCCCTCACAACAACCTCTCCCATGTCCTGCTCGTCTGGCTTGACATCGGTAAAGTCATCGTGCACAACCCTCACGTAAACCAGCGGGAACGGAATGCCGGTCTTGATTGACAGGTCAACTTTCGTCTCCTCATCGACATTGAGCAGATGGGGCTTGAGGAATCCTACAGTCAAAATGGGGCACGTTTCGGACATTCCGTATCCGGCCATGGTTATTATGCCCTTCTCCCTTGCCCTCAGAGCAAGTCCCTTGGGCAGCTTTGCACCACCAATTATCATCTTCCACCCGGGGAACTTGAATCCTTCCGGCAGGTTGTCAACAATCATCTGCAGAATCGTGGGGACGCAGTGAGAGTAAGTAACACCTTCTGTCATGACAAGCTTGACAATCATCTGGGGCTCGTATCTGCCGGGATAGACGTGCTTATGGCCGAGCAGCCACATCATGTAGGGCACTCCCCACGCGTGGACATGGAACATTGGTGTGAGAGGCATGTAAACGACCTCGTCCTCCTTGAGCCTCAAAACTGACCTGTAGCCCGTCATGGCTATACAACCAGCGAGGGTGTGAAGGAACAGCTTTCTGTGCGTAAACCAAACTCCCTTGGGCCTTCCCGTAGTGCCGGTGGTGTAGCTCAGCGTTGCCATCGTGTTTTCATCAAAGTCAGGGAACTCATAGTTCGGGCTTGCTTTCTTGAGCATCTCCTCGTACTCGATGTCAGTCAGCTTCGTTTCAGGCATCGTGTCATCGGTCATAACAACGTAGTTCTTCACGGTATCGAGCTTGTCCGCAATTGACTCGATCAGCGGAACGAAGTCCTTGTAAACCAGAACAACCTCATCCTCTGCGTGCTGCATGGTGTAGAGAATATCCTCAGGGCTTAGCCTCACATTCACAGTATGCAGCACTGCCCCCATCATGGGAACAGCAAAGAAGCACTCCAGATAGCGGTTCGTGTCCCAGTCCAGCACCGCTACTTTCGTCCCTTTCTTTACACCAAGCTCCTCAAGGGCGCTTGCCAGCCTGTGCACCCTCTCATAAATATCTCTGTAGGTGAATCTCTTCAAATCCCTGTAAACGATTTCCTGCTTCGGTGCGTAGTTCACACCGCTCTCAAGTATGTGCTTCAACAAAAGCTGGTAGTTATAGGCCTCACTCATCGAACCACCTCTTTACTATCATTGATACTCAACCTAATGATGAGTATAAGAAAATTTTGGTAATTTAGGCAATTTCCATTACAAAAATTTTAGCTGCTAAAACTTTTAATCACTGTCGAAAACTCACGCCATGATTGCCGAGTTTCTCAGGAAACACAACGCAGACTTCATCATTCTCCACGGCTCAAGCAGCAATGCCAACTTCTACTATGCAACCAAATTCAAAACCTACGACCCCCTGACATACATTGCCGGTATTGATGGCTCGGATATCCTGATTGTCCCGGAAATGGAAAAGAGGAGAGCAGAGAGGGAGAGCAGAGTTAAGGAGATTGTTTCCCTCAGCGATTTGGGTTACATGGAAAGGCTTAAGGAAACGAAAGACGCAAAAAAAGCTTATCTTGACATCCTCGTGTCTGTTCTGAAGGAGGGGCGATGCAGAAAGCTCCTTCTTCCGGAAGAGCTGCCAACCTACATCTCCTTCGAGCTCATGAAGCACTTCGAGGTGGAGGTTGTGAAGAATCCATTTTCAACGCTGAGAGTAATCAAAAATTCATCGGAAATTGAAAAAATCAGAGACACCAGCAATGCAATACTGAGATGCTTTAAATGGGCCGTTGAGAACTTCAGCTTCAAAACCTGCGAGGAGCTAAGGAGGGCGATTGAGCTGAAACTGTTTTCAGAGGGTTATCTGGCGGAGAACACGATATGCTCAACAGGGAAGAGTTCAGCTGACCCGCATGAGATTGGTAGAGGGGAAATAGAAGACCATGTTGTGGTTGACGTCTTCCCCAGGAGCCTTGACCACCTCTACTACTCCGACTTCACAAGGACCATATTTGTTAGAGAGAACGCGGAGCTCAAGGAAATGCACAAAGCTGTGGTGGAGGCACAGGAAAAGGCCATTTCAATGATAAGGGATGGTGTGGATGCAAAGGATGTGCACCAGAATGTAAAGGACGTTCTTAACAGCTACGGATACAAAACGGAGAAGGGTGAGGGGTTCATCCACTCAACAGGACATGGAATAGGCCTTGAAGTTCATGAGGAGCCAAGGATAAGTGAGGTAAGCGTTGAGCTGAAAAAGGGAATGGTCGTTACAGTTGAGCCCGGGCTCTATTACTCAAAAATCGGTGGAGTGAGGGTCGAGGATACGGTGGTGGTTAGGGAAAGAGGATGTGAGGTTCTGACTCCCTTCGAGAAGTTCATAAAGCTCTACTGACTCTTTGCTGGCAGAATGAATTCTTTGGGGGCTGACTCAATGGCTCAAGGTACTTCCTGAGAACCTTTGGTATCTCAACTCTTCCATCTTCAAGCTGGAAGTTCTCGATGATTGCTGTGATTGCCCTTGTTGTTGCAATGGCTGTAGAGTTGAGAGTGTGGACGAACCCTTTGCTTGGCTTCCCCCTCTCCTCGGCAAACCTTATGTCCAGCCTGTAGCTCTGCCAGTCCGTGCAGTTGCTGCATGAAACCATCTCTCTGTATTTGCCCTGAGCCGGGCATCCACGCTTCAAGGTCGTATTTTTTGGCTGCTACAATTCCCAGGTCTCCAGTGCAGATGTTCACGACTCTGTATGGAATGCCCAAACCCTGCCAGAGCGTTTCAGCGTTTTCCAAAAGCTTTTCATGCCAGTCCCAGCTCTGGTCGGAAGGCAGAATACGAACTGCTCCACCTTGTTGAACTGATGCACCCTGAAAATCCCCTTCGTGTCTTTGCCATGCGCTCCAGCCTCCTTTCTGAAGCACGGTGAGACACCTGCGTAAAGCAGCGGAAGCTCCCTCTCCTCAAGAACCTCCTTCATGTGCATCGCAGCAATGGGGTGCTCGCTTGTGGCTATCAGGTAAAGATCCTCATCCTCCACCTTGTATATGACTTCCTCAAAGTCGCTGAAAGCTGTGACACCACTGTAAGCTTCCCTGCGCATCATGTAAGGGGGTGATACTATGGTAAAGCCCTTTTTTCTCAGAAAGTCAAGGGCATACATTGTCAGGGCAAAGTCCAGCCAAACTAAATCGTTCAGCAGGTAGTAGAACCTCGCTCCCGAAACCTTTGCCGCCCTCTCCAGGTCAGCCCAGCCAAAAATTTCGACTGCATCAGCATGACCCACAGGTTTGACGTCAATGACTTCATACTCCGCCATTCCCTGCGTCATCTCCACAAAGGCATCGACATCCTCAAAGTAAACCTTAGCCTTCCCCCAGTACTTTATCGGAACATTTTCAGTATCATCCGCACCTGTTGGAACGGTTTCATGGATGATGTTGGGGATGGATAGCAGAACCTCCTCAAGCTCTGCCTCAAGCCTCTTAAGCTCCTCCTCCGCCCTTTTTACCTCCTCTGAAACTGCCTTTGCCTCTTCAATGATTTTTGCTCTTTCCTCACCTTTTGCTTCCTTCACAGCCCTTGCCAGCTCGTTTCTCCGCTTTCTCAGCTGGTTTACTCTCTTAAGCTCCTCCCTCCACTTCCTGTCAAGCTCGATAGCCCTATCAACAATATCTACACTCAAACCCCTTCTTCTCTGAGACTCGTAAAGGATTTCCGGATTTTCACGAACCGCTTTAAGAATGCTCCACATCAGGATAAGTAAGAGCGGCTTGTTTATAAAAATACGCCCAGAAGCAGGGAGAAGTAAACGAGGCCAAGAGTCATGCTCGCCAGCTTGTACATCTTCCTTGCCTTAATTCTATCGGGAGAGAGGGCAAACTTAATCGCCTTGAATAGGAAGAAAGCTACGGCCGAGGTTGAGATAGCGAGGTAGAAGATTCCTAAGGGAAGCAGGATGTAAAGACTTGCGGCCAGCACAAGCATCCCGGCAGTGGCAAAAACTATCGCCCACGAAGCCCTTTCCATCCCAACAACGAGAGGGTACATCGGGATGTTGGCCATCCTGTAGTCTTCTTCATAGTGCATTGAGATGTACCAGATGTGAGAGGGAATCCAGAGGAGAACGATTGCAGCTATTATGAAACCCGGCAGCGTGAAGCCCTGCACGGCCACCCATCCCGCCAAAGCTGGCATAGCCCCTGCAAACCCACCCAGAACAATGGAATACGGGCTCTTTCTTTTGAGAAGGACTGTGTAAACAACGATGTCAAAGAATAAGCCCAGAAACACCACGAGGGCAAATTCAACACTCACGAGGAATGCAAGTGCTTGCCCAATTGCAAAGATTGCAGCACCGAAGGCAGCACACTCAGAGGGTTTCAAAATTCCTGCTGGAACCGGTCTTTGCCTGGTTCGAGGCATTATTGCATCTATATCCCTGTCAAGCCACATGTTGATGGCCGTTGTTCCGGAGATTGCCAAACACATTGAAATTGTTGCGAAGATGAAGTTGAAATCGGCCCCACCCCGGGCAACGATGTAGGAAACTAAGAACGTAATCATCAATAAAAAAGTTTGTTTCGGTTTCGTTACCTCGATTAAGGCCCTGAGCTTCTTCACAAAGAAAATTGTTTGTGGGTTCAAAAAAGTTTTCGGAATGCTCTAATATTGCACTAGTCAAAATGCCTCGAATTCAGCGTTATTTCCTCCTCCTCGATTCCTGCATACCCCAGCCTCTCAGTGATGACGATATAGGCCATCTCAGGTGGTATTGCACCGATTTCAGTTATGATAACATCGATGTAGTCCCTCGGCGTTACGTCGAAGGCTGGATTTCTCACCTTCACACCCAACTTCAAAATCTCCTCAGGAGCGACTTCTCTCGCATCCCTCTCTTCAATGACGACTAGCTCACCAAAAAGCGTTTTCGGGCTGAACTTGTATGTCTCTGCAGCAACCATGAAGGGGACCCTCGCCTCCTTTGCTGCAAGAGCTATCTGAGATGTTCCTATTTTGTTGATTAAAGCCCCATTAGCGGTAATGGTGTCAGCCCCAACTACCACGCAGTCCACTTCATTGATAAAGTACCT
>LZCG01000083.1_pt1 | contig 17618 bp, 20 predicted proteins | sample 768541 | NCBI WGS metagenome assembly LZCG01 (sample SAMN05200874, study PRJNA324366) | oil field metagenome | isolation source: sample BH-FW-1 from oil reservoir | place: India: Bombay High | collected 2015-07-11
CCTCGATAGCGGCGCCGATGATGCTCTCCGTAATCCAGTCAAGATTTTCCTTTTTTGTCATCTCAGCGTCCTTCGCGTTCTCGGCGGTAAACAAATACGGAATAATCCTCTGCGTCTCAGCGTCTCTGCGAGAGAAAGGAAATTGTTGCTTCCCTGCCTACAGCAGGCATATCGGGAGGAGGGTCTTTTGCCGCCTCTTACCTTGCCTGGAGCGTGAGGAGCCACAAAAGAAAGGCCGAGATTGCTCCCGGCCTTCGTGATCGTTTGTTCAGTCTTGTTTGGTTCTTACTGGTCTTCGAGCGCCGCTTGCGCCGCGGCGAGGCGGGCAATCGGCACGCGGTAGGGGCTGCAGCTTACGTAGTTCAATCCGACCTTGTGGCAGAAGTGGATTGAGGACGGCTCTCCTCCGTGCTCGCCGCAGATCCCGAGCTTGATCTCGGGTCGAGTCTTCCGCCCCAACTCGCAGGCCATCTTCACCAACTTCCCGACCCCGTCTTGGTCGAGGACCTGGAACGGATCGTGGGCATAGATTCCCTTTGCAACGTACTCTTTCAAGAACTTTCCGGCGTCATCGCGGGAGAACCCACACCCCATCTGAGTGAGGTCGTTCGTCCCAAAGCTGAAGAATTCGGCCTCACGAGCGATCTCGTCGGCGGTGACCGCCGCCCGCGGGACCTCGATCATCGTCCCGATCTTGTAGGGAATCTCGTTCTTGGTGAGTCCGCGTTCGGTGAGAACAGCCATAGCTACCTTCTCGATCAGCTCGCGCTGGAGTTTAAGCTCCTTGACGTTTCCGACGAGCGGGACCATGATCTCAGGGTGAACTGCTATCCCTTCGGCATGGATGTTGCACGCCGCCTCCATGATCGCCCGTGCCTGCATCTCGGAGATCTCAGGATACGTGATCCCCAGCCGGCAACCGCGGTGGCCGAGCATCGGTTGAATTCGTGCAGTGCAGCGACCTTCTCTTTGACGATTTCGGCGGATACGCCCATCACCTTGGCCACTTCGCGCTGCCCCTCCTCGTCGTGCGGGAGGAACTCGTGCAAGGGAGGATCGAGGAGGCGGATCGTCACCGGCCATCCTTCCATCGCCTTAAAGATCCCTTCAAAGTCATCCCGTTGCATAGGAAGGAGCTTGGCGAGAGCCGTTCGTCGGCCTGCTTCATCGTCGGCGAGGATCATCTCGCGCACGGCGATGATCCGATCGCCTTCGAAGAACATGTGCTCAGTGCGGCAGAGGCCGATTCCCTCAGCTCCGAACTTGACCGCCGTTGCGGCATCGTGCGGAGTATCGGCGTTGGTGCGCACCCCCAATCGCCTGATCTCATCGGCCCAGTTAAGGAGGGTTCCGAAGTTGCCGGATAGCTCCGGACCGATCGTTGGGACCTCCCCAGGTAGACAACACCGGTCGATCCGTTGAGGCTGATCGCATCTCCCGCGCGAACCGTATGCCCACCGATGGAGAACTTGCCGGCGACGTAGTCGATCACGAGCCCGCCGGCACCGGCGACGCAGCACTTTCCCATTCCACGGGCGACGACCGCCGCGTGGCTCGTCATCCCGCCGCGGGCGGTGAGGATCCCTTCAGCCGCGTTCATCCCGCCGATGTCCTCAGGGGAGGTCTCGATGCGCACGAGGATGACCTTTTTCCCCTCTTTCGCTGCTTCCTCGGCCTCCTCCGCTGAGAAGACGACCGTTCCGGTGGCCGCCCCCGGGCTTGCTGGAAGTCCCTTGGTCAGTTGCGTCGCTCTTTCCTCTTCCGCAGGGTCGAAGGTGGGGTGAAGGAGCTGGTCGATCTGCTCAGGTGTCACACGCAAGATCGCTTCTTCTTTGCCGATCATCCTTCTTCTACCATCTCCACCGCTATGCGGACTGCTGCGGCGGCGGTGCGCTTTCCGGTGCGTGTCTGCAGCATGTACAGGTTCTCATCCTGGATCGTGAACTCGATATCCTGCATGTCGCGGTAGTGGTTCTCCAGGGCTTCGCGGATCTGAAGGAGATCTTCATACGCCTTGGGTATGACGTTCTTTAAGGTCTCGATCGGCTGCGGGGTGCGAATCCCGGCAACGACGTCCTCCCCCTGTGCGTTCATCAGGTACTCCCCGTAGAAGACGTTCTCCCCGGTTGCGGGGTTGCGGGTGAATGCCACGCCGGTTCCACAGCGGTCCCCCATGTTTCCGAAGACCATTGCCTGCACGTTCACTGCGGTGCCGATCAGCCCGTGGATCTGGTTCAGATCCCGGTACTTAATTGCACGCGGGTTGTTCCACGACTGGAAGACCGCGGTGATCGCCCCCCACAGTTGATCGATCGGGTCCTGCGGGAACTCGACCCCGAGGCGGTCCTTGATCGTCCCCTTGAACGCTTCGACGAGTTCCTTCAGGTCAGCGGCCGTGAGTTCGGTGTCGAGCGTGACTCCCCTCTTCTCCTTTAACCTCTCGAGGATCTCCTCGAACGGGTCGACGTCCTTCTCGCTCTGCGGCTTCAGCCCCAGGACCACGTCCCCGTACATCTGCACCAGCCGGCGGTAGGAGTCGTAGGCGAAGCGCTCGTTCCCCGTCTTGGCGATGATCCCCTTCACCGTCTCATCGGTCAGGCCGAGGTTGAGGACCGTATCCATCATCCCGGGCATGGAGACCGCAGCACCGGAGCGCACCGAAACGAGCAGAGGATCGGATCGATCCCCGAACTTCTTTCCGGTCGCCTTCTCGAGCTTTTTCAGGTTCTCCTCGACCTCTTCCTTCAAGCTGTCGGGATAGGTTCCGGCGTGCTCGTCATAGTAACGACAGACCTCGGTTGAAAGGGTAAACCCCGGTGGGACCGGGATCCCCAGCCCCGCCATCTCGGCGAGGTTTGCGCCCTTTCCTCCGAGGAGTTCCTTCATCGAAGCGTTCCCTTCACTTTCACCCTTGTTAAAAAAATAGACGTACTTCACTTCTAGATACCTCCATAGATTTTCAAGTTACATTCGCATATTGTCCTAATCGTTCTATCTCACCGCAGAGTGCGCTGAGCACGCAGAGTTTAAAATCTAATGCCAACGTACTTAATGTTGGAACACAGCGTTTGACCATTCGTTTAAAAAACGGTCCTCTCTGCGTACTCTGCATCCTCTGCGGTGCATAATTTATCCGATTTCTCATGCCGAAAAGAGTGCCTCCACGAACTGATCGGCGGAGAACTCGTGTAGGTCGTTCACGCTCTCGCCGACTCCAATGTACAACAATGGGAGCTTCAGTTCATCCCAGATCGCGAGGATCACGCCTCCTTTGGCCGTTCCGTCGAGCTTGGTGAGGACGATCCCCGTGAGGTCGATCGCCTCGTGGAAACGAGCCGCCTGGGAGATCCCGTTCTGGCCGGTGGTCGCATCGAGGACGAGGAGACGTTCGTCCGAACCCCGGCCGAGCTTCTTCAAAACCGTTCGCTCGATCTTCTTGAGTTCCTCCATCAGGTTGTGCTTCGTCTGCAACCGCCCGGCGGTGTCGATCAAGAGGACACCGCCGTGGCGACGTGTGTGGTCGAGGGCGTCGAAGACGACCGCCGATGGATCGGCCCCAAGCTTGTGCTTGATCAGATCGACGCCGACCCGATCCGCCCACACCGTAAGCTGTTCGATCGCTGCGGCGCGGAAGGTGTCAGCCGCCGCGAGTGTGATCGGAAGCGAGGGATCGTGTTCACGCAGACGGGAGGCGATCTTGGCCACGGTTGTGGTCTTCCCCGATCCGTTCACCCCGGTGACGAGGATGACCGTTGGCTCATCATCCTCGCGCAGGGTGAGCGGTCGCTCAGATCCTGCCAGCCGTTCCACAATCCCCGCCTTCAACGTGCTCAGGAGTTCCTCTCCGTCCACGCGGCCGCGGCGGCTGCGTGCAGCGAGCTCCTCTGTGAGGTTCATCGCCACGCGGGGCCCGACATCGCCTGCGATGAGGATCTCCTCGATCTCTTCCAGTTCCACCGCGCCCAGCTTCCGACCGCGGGTCAGGACCTGGCCGAGCGAGTCGGTGAACCCGGAACGGGTTCGTTTTAAGCCCTTCTTCAACCGGTCGATCCAGGCCATCACATCGTCTCCGGGGACGAGATCCCCAGGATCTCCAGGCTGCGACGGAAGACGATCTGTACCGCCTGCAAAAGCGCAAGGCGCGCCTGCATCAGTCTCTTCTCTACGCCGATCACCCGGTACTCGCCGTAGTAGGCGTGGAAGGAGCGTGCCAGCCCAGCGTGTAGTCGGCGAGGAGGTGAGGAGCGAAACCGAGTGCCGCCCCAGCGACAACCTCGGGGAAGCGATCGAGCCGTTTGATCAGGTCTAGCTCCGCCGGTGCCTCCAGGGGTGAGAGGTCGACACTCATCGCGTCGAAGGCCGAGAGATCGGCCTTGCGGAAGATGGAGGCGATGCGGGTATGGGCGTACTGAATGTAGTATACCGGATTGCTGAGCGACTCGGCCCGCGCCAGTTCGAGGTCGAACTGCAGGTGGCTCTCAGGTTTGCGCGCGATCATGAAATAACGGACCACGTCGCGGCCGAGCTCGTCAGTGAGATCGCGCAAGCGGACGAACCTTCCGGCGCGGGTCGACATCCGTGCGGTCCCTTCCTCCTCCTTGATGCTCACGAATTGATGCACGGCATAGCTGAGGAACTCCTCGGGGTAGCCGAGGATGCGCATCGCCGCCTTCATACAGGATTGCTCCACTTGATGGTCCGCCCCCTGCACGTTGATCACCCGTTCGAACCCACGGCGGTGTTTATTGATATGATAGGCGATATCGACCATGAGATAGGTCGGTCGCCCGTCGCTCCGGATGAGGACCGAGTCCTTCACCCCACCGTTCTCCTCCGCTCTTAGCCAGATCGCGCCGTCCTTCTCGTAGGTCCCATCGCGGTCGCGCAGAAGGTCGAGCGCGGCAGAGACCTCCCCGCGGCGGTGCAGGTCGCTCTCGCTGAACCAGTTATCGAACTTCACCCCAGCTTGGCGAGGTCATCCCTTATCATCTCTTTGATGCGCGAGACCGCGGCCTGACGAAGGAATTGCGCGGCCTGTGCGTCGAACTCTCCGAAGCGGCCTTCGATCTCATCCTTCACTTCGTGGGCGATCTCGATCAGGTATTCCCCTTGGTACCCCCCTCCGGGATCGGCACCTCCTCGCCTGCCAACTGGCGGCAGCGTGCCCACAAGGACTCTGCCAGGAGGTCGATCTGGCGCCCCTCGTCGTTGAAGTAGTATTCACGCATTACGGTGTAGCCCGTCGCATCGTAGAGCGAGGCGAGGACATCGCCGAGGACAGCCTGGCGACCGTGGCCAACGGTGAGGGGGCCGGTCGGGTTCGAACTGACAAACTCGACTTGCACCGATTTTCCTCCACCGGTCTGCAAGACGCCGAATCGATCACCAATCCGGAGGATCTCTTGCAATGCAGCGTGGATCGTCGCGGGCTTCAAGAAAAGGTTGATGAACCCCGGTCCTGCGATCTCTACACGCGAGAACGCATCGGGAGGAAGGACCCCCACCAACTCCTCGGCCAGCTTGCGCGGGGGGAGCTTCGCCGCCTTCGCTCCGATCAAGGGGAGGTTAGTAGAAAAGTCTCCGAACTCCGGACGCTCAGGGGGGTGAAGCTCAATTGGTATCGGAGGGAGGCCGAGCTTTTCCCGTGCCGAACCGAGTCGATTTTCAATCCATGACGTGAGCATGATGGCGTTATTCTATAAGGTGAGGGATGGGGAAGCTACCTTTCGACGATGAAGCGGATCCCGGTCTTCTTCTCCCCGGCGATCTCAAGCTCGATGAAGCCGGGGATGACCTTGACTGGAGTGTCGCCCTCCTTCTCTACCATCCGCCGCGCGATGGCGATCGCCTTCACAGTCTGGTTGACGGCACCGGCGCCGATCGCGTGGATCTCAACGACCCCGTCCTCTTCCAACGCACCGGCGATCGCTCCAGCGGTCGAATTCGGGTTTGAGCGGGATGCAACCTTCAGGACTTCCATAACCATCCCCCTAAGATCATATTCTTTGCAATGTACGCCAAACCCCTACCTATTAAGTATATCTGTGTCCTCTTTCCCTGTCAAAAAGGCAACCAGGATCTGTTGGCTACTGCGGGGGTTAGTGCAGAAACTGTATAGCCGTCAGCAATCAGTAATTAGCTTACAGCATAGAGTGGGTTCTTGGCTGATCGCTGATGGCTTACAGCATAGGGTGGGCTCTTGGCTGACAGCTGACCGCTGACAGCTGACGGCTGATAGCTGATGGCTTGATCGCTGACAGCTAAGAAATAGGATATAATCCTTATCGACATGCACGCTAAACACTTCTTGCAGCGACTGTTCCGCCACCCACTCGCCTCTCTGCTTGGGGGGCTCGCCCTTGGAGGAGTGGGGATCGGTATTGCGCTCCTTATCATCGTATTTTGGATCGAGCCCATGTCCAAACCGGAGCTTGCGGGAACGGTGAGCTACCGGGAAGGACGGTTCACCCTCTGGTACCAGGAGGATGCCGCAGGGAGGGAGAATCACGATCTACTCGCCGAGGTTCTCACCCGAGACTATGAGGAGCTTATCGATCTCCTCGATGTCAATCCCGATCTCATACCGACTCCAATCGATGTCTTCGTTCATGATGATGTCGCCTCGATGCAGGCCTCGATCGTCAAGCGTAAGAGCCCCGAAGCTCGCGCGACGTACCCCGCGCCCCTTGACTTGCTCGCCAGTGAGAATCCGCGCGGTCGCTTGGCTGAGCTGATCCTCACTTTCGGTTGGGGGCCGTGCGGGTCGCAGGTTCTCAAGACCGGTGTCACGGTCTATGCCACCGAGCCGGAGCGGAACTTTCACGCGGTGGTTGCCGCTCTGCCGGAACGGCTCTTCCTTACCTTGCCCGAACTGATCCGAATGGAGGAGAGGGGGCTCTTCCCGCCTTCCGTCTATCAGCAGTTCGATTCCCCGTACTCCCCCGCGATGATCAGTTTTGCGGAGCTGAAGAGTCTCTTTGAACTGTCCGTTCGTGGCGAGGCGGAACCCGCTGATATCCCCACATTGGAGGCGGCATCACTGGTTCAATTCTTGATCGAGACGAACGGGGGGATCCGTGAAGTGAAGCGTGCATGGGGCAAAGGGTCGACCGAGAAACTGCTGCAACGCGTCGATTCACGCTCAATGGCGGAGATCAGTGCGGCCTGGTACGGAGTGGAGAGCGAGGAGGGGCGGGCTGCCCCCGATTTCCCCTACCTTCGTGCTTACTACCTGTTGGCCGGTGGCTTGCCCGATGCGGCATGGGCGGAGGCCCGTACGTGGGCAGTTGATACCCTCTCCGACGAGGAGATCCTTCTTGCCGGACGGTGTGCCCTCTCTGTGGGGGAGTTCTCCGCAGCGGCTGATCTCGCAACGCACCTCAAAGGGCACGAAGCAACGGATGAACTAGAGGGATACCTCGCGTTATACCAGGGGTGGAGTGTGGAAGTGTCACCCGGTCTCCGCATCTTCTCTCCGCCTGGGGGAGGAGGAGAAAGTATCACCCAGGTGGCGGAGGTCTATGCACGGATGGCTGCCCGACTCGATCTCTCTGCGGACGATCTTCCGGAGCGACTGACTATCTTCCTCTATCCCGATGAGTCCTCGCGCGATCGTGGAACTGCACTCACCCCTCTCGCCGCGGCACAGAGCGGGACATTACACCTCCTCTATAACGATGATCTTGCTTATCGCTTGGGAGAGGTTCTTCCCGTTTACGCTTGGAGAAAAGACACTTATTCCCGGCTTCTGCGAACCGGTCTCGCTGTCGCGCTCTCCCGCAGCGAAGAACGCCTTGTGTCAGAGGGGTGCCAACTGCGGAGTGAGGAGCGGTGGTTCCCGTTATACAGGCTGGACTTCGGCATGGCCGATCAACGGACGGTCGAGGTGGAAGCCGGTCTCCTTGCGCATTACCTTCTTACTACGTACGGCGCGCGTGAGCTTGCCCAAATCTGGATCGCTACCTCCCCCTTGGATCGCTACCTCTCGGTCGACAAGGCGCTTGATGAAGTGTGCAAAACGACGAGAAGAGAGATCGAAGAATCCCTTTTCTCTTCGCTTCTATCCTGCGATGGATAAGAGTTCAAGCGCCGTTGATGGATGTCATTTGGATCGGCGAATAGAGGATTGACAAGGGGGCACTCTTTGTGGTATTATTTTTGAAGATAAAACAGGTTTTGTAGGGCTTTCCACTAGATCAACCTGTAGATTATTGGAGGTGATGGCGCACGGCAAGTGGTTATGTCTGGTCGGTAGTGGTAAATGTAATAAGGGAGGTACAAGAATGAAACTTACTGGCCTTCGGGCACTGGTAGTTGTTACTTGTGTGGTGGCCCTCTTCTCATTGGTTGGGATGGCCTATACGGTGGCTGATCTGGAAACGATCGCCTCAAACGAGATCATCCCCGAGATCAGCGCTGCTGCTGGAATCGCGCTTGCTGGTTCCTATGCTGACACGAAGACGGAAGCGGATCTGGAGGACCTAGCGGTGAACGGCCGCACGATCGGTCTGCGCACCGCGGCGAGTGAGGCGCTCGCCATCCAGTATCGGACGAAGACAGAAGACGAGATCATGGCAATCCTGACAGGGACAGCAGATCCAATGATCCGTGCCGCTGCGATCGAACCCGCACTGATCTACCTTGTCTCCAAGACGAGCGACGCCGAGGACTTCAGTCTGACCGGCTATCTCAAGGACCTTGCCGTAAACGGTGAGACCCATGAGATGAGGCTTGCCGCCGCTAAGGCGTACTACTTTATGATGCGCAAGTCTCTGAAGGCTGAGGACCTTGAGGCACAAGCAGTGACAAACGACAGCGACGAGCTGGCGTACGCCGCCGGTGAGACCCTGTCCGGGTTCTACCTCTCGTTCAACCCTAAGACGCAGGCCGAGCTTGAGGAGCTGGCGATCAATGGGGAGAGCGAGGGGATGCGCGTGGCTGGCAGTATCGCCCTCGCCACCCTTCTTATCGATTCCGATAAGACCGCACAGGATTTCGAGACGACCCTTCTTTCCATCGCTGAGACGAAGAGCGCAGAGTATCGCAACGCCTACAAGGTCGCGCTGGCTGTCCGTTACGGATCGTAAGAAGCGAGTTTGGATAGACCTAAGGAGGTAATTTTAATGAAAAAACTAGTGTTAATCGTGGCGGGTTTGCTGCTCGTCTTCTCCGCCTCAGCCATCGTGATGGCACAGGGCTATGCGACGCAGCCGGCAGACGCGAAGATCATTCCTCTCGGGGTGGCGGGCACACCTTACGAGAACCAGGAGCCCGGTGTCCGCGGCGGTACGTTCTACTGCGCATCGATCTCTGATCCGAAGAAGTGGAATGCAGTCACGGCGCACGAGACGAGCACGACTCAGTACACGAACATGATGTTGAAAGGGATGGTCGATATCAATCCGGTCAATTCGGCACTCGAACCGGAACTCGCCAAGTCCTGGGACGTCTCCGAGGACGGGCTCACGATCATCTTCCACCTAAGAGAAGGGCTCAAGTGGTCCGACGGTGAGCCGTTCACCGCGGACGACGTTGTCTTCACGTTCAACGACCTTTACTACAACGAGGATGTGGAGACCGACACCCGCGATGTCCTCATCCTCCCGGACGACACCTACCCGGTGGTGGAGAAGGTCGATGACTACACGGTGAAGGTCACCCTGTCGATGACCTTCCGCCCGATCCTGAACTCGATCGGCGCCGTGATCCTGCCGAAGCACGCGCTGGCGCAGTACGTGCACAAGCTCAACCCGGACGTCCCAGCCGGGACGTTCAACTCGGCGTGGGGGCTCGATACCGATCCTTCCGAGCTCGTGGGGATGGGCCCGTTCATCGTTGAGAGCTACGCCCCTGACCAGAACGTGACCCTGCGCCGCAACCCCTACTACTACCACTATGATCCAATGGGGTGCAGCTCCCTTACTTCGACAAGTACGTGGTGCTGACGGTGGCGAGCCAGGACGTCTCGCTCCTCAAGTTCAGAAACGGCGAACTCGATGCTCTGGGGATCCGCGCGACCGACGTCCCCATCCTCAAGCGCGAGGAAGCACAGAAGGACTTCACCGTCCTCGTCAGTCCGGATATGCCTAACTACGGAACCTCGTGGATCGGGATCAACCAGGATATCGGTCTTGCCGAGGGGACGCACGAGAACCTGCGGACCCTCTTCCGCACGCGGGACTTCCGCGCGGCCCTCGCGCACCTGGTCGACAAACAGGCGATCATCGATACGCTCTACAACGGCCTCGCCGTCCCGCAGTGGAGCCCGGTGAGCTATATGTCCCCGTTCTACGCCGGTCGTGACTACTACGGTGGACCGGTCACCGAGAAGGACGCGGTCGTCTTCGAGTATTCGCTCGATAAGGCAGCGGCGCTCCTGGACGGAATCGGAATCATCGACCGCGACGGCGATGGCTGGCGCGACTACGAGGATGGAACACGCGTTGAGATCGAGCTGAACACCAACGCCGGGAACACCGTGCGCGAAGGGGTCTGCCTCATCGTCGCCGACCGCGCGGCGAAGATCGGCCTGAAGCTGAACTTCGTCCCGGTGAACTTCAACACGCTGGTCAACAAGCTCTTCGCCTCGACAGGCGAGCTGATCGTCCTCGGTCTGACCGGTGGAAACGAGCCGAACAACGGGGCGAACGTCTATAACTCCTGCGGAGGACTCCACTTCTGGCGCTACTCCGCGTGTGACGAGCCAAACGAGGTCGAGAAGAAGATCGATGATCTCCTCGACGCCGGTGTGGCGACGCTCGATAACGACGAGGCGTTTGAGATCTACAAGGAGTACCAGATCACCCTGGCCAAGGACGACCTGGGCCTTGTGTACACCGTCAACCCGTCGTTCACCTACGCTTACTACAACAGGTGGGTAACGCGAACATCGCAAGCCCGGTCGCTACGCCGAGCGGGAGTAACGGTTTGACGATGGATATCTGCTACTTCAAGTAAGGGCTTAGGATCCAGGTGGGGCATGGGCAATCTGTGTCCCACCTTCTCTATCTAATAGGGGATTTTCGTGATCACATATATCATCCGGCGGACACTGTATATGCTTCCGTTGTTGATCCTCGTCTCGGTGATCTCGTTCGGTCTCATTCAGATCATGCCCGGCGACTACCTGACCCGGGCGAAGATGAACCCACAGATCACACAGGAGACGTTGAATCAGATGAGGGCCAGGTACGGACTCGATAAGCCGTTCTACGTCCAGTATTGGCGTTGGTTTACGCGGATTGTGACGAAGGGGGATTTCGGCACCTCGTTTGAGACGGCACGGCCGGTCTTCTGGACCCTGTTCATGGGCGACCGGTTGATGTGGACGATCGTCATCTCGGCTAGCACGATGCTCCTGACCTGGCTCATCGCATCCCGCTTGGGATCTACTCCGCCACCCACCAGTACAAATTGAGCGATCATACCCTCACCTTCTTCGGCTTCTTGGGCCTCTCTATTCCCAACTTCTTCTTCGCGCTGGTGGTCCTGTGGCTCCTCGTCGCGGTCTTCAAGGTGGGGAACTACGGCCTGGGAGTGGGCGGGCTGTTCGACAACCGGTTCATCAACGCTCCCTGGTCGCTCGCTAAGGTCAAGAACGTGCTGTGGCATATCTGGCCGGCGTGGCTGGTCATCGGAACATCGGGGATGGCTAGTCTCTTGCGCTACATGCGCGCGAACCTCCTCGATACCCTGTCGCTTCAGTACGTCCAGACCGCGCGCGCCAAGGGGCTCTCTGAGCGGGTCGTCATCTACAAGCACGCGGTGCGAAACGCGGTCAACCCTTTGGTCAGCATGCTCGGAATGAGCCTTCCGAACTTGGTTTCAGGTTCGTTGGTAACGGCGATCGTTCTCAATCTGCCGACGGTGGAGCGGGCGTTCTTCAGCGCCCTGCAGATGCAGGATACGTACGTGATCATGGGCGGGCTACTCTTCTTCAGTTTCTTTCTGCTTGTCGGGAACCTCCTCGCTGATATCATGCTCGCCTGGGTCGACCCACGGATCCGCTACGACTGAAGCTTATAAGAAGGAGATAAACAGACTATGACCTGGTTCCGCAGGAAGAAGGAGTTAGATAAAGAGGTTGGAAAGCATGAGTATGTGAGCCTCTCCCAGGGGCAGATGATCTGGCGCGCCTTCCGCAAGCACCGCCTGGGAAACATCGGATCGGTGATCGTCCTGATCCTTGTCTTGAGTGCTGTCTTCGCGGATTTCATCGCACCGTACAACTATGCGGATCAGTACAACGCTTATTCCTTCTCCCCCCCGTCCACGCTCCACTTTCGCAGTGAAGACGGGTTCTCCCTGCGGCCGTTCGTCTACAAGACGAAGCGTGAGTTCGACCGGGTGACCTATCAACCGACCTTTGTCGAGGACAGATCCGAGAAGTACTACGTCCGTTTCTTCGTGCATGGATCCGAGTATCGGATGCTGGGACTGTTCAAGACCGATATCCACCTCTTCGGGGCCCGTTCGAAGGACGGTGATGAGGCGATGATCTTCCTCTTCGGTGCGGATGGGTACGGACGCGACCTGTTCACCCGCACGATGATCGGAGGGAGGATCTCCCTTGCGGTCGGTCCGCTCGTCATCCTGATCATCTTCCGATCGCGATCGTGATGGGAGGGATCTCCGGGTACTACGGAGGGGGTGTCGATATGTTCCTCCAGCGGTTCGGGGAGGTGTTCATGGCGATACCAGGGCTCCCGATCCTCCTCGTGATGGGGGCGGCCCTGTCGGGGTACGGGCTCCCTGCAACGATCGTCTTCCTGGGGATCATCGCGGCTCTCTCTCTGGTGAGTTGGGCGGGGATGGCCCGCGTCATCCGGGGGCAGGTTCTCGCCATCCGGCAGATGGACTTCGTCGCCGCCGCAAAGGCAGCCGGGTCGAGCGATCTGCGGATCATCCTCCGTCACATCACCCCGAACATCACGAGCTACCTCGTCGTCGCGGCGACGTTGAACATCCCGGGGATGATGCTCACCGAGCGTCGCTCTCCTTCCTCGGGTACGGGATCCATGAGCCGATGACGAGCTGGGGACAGCTTCTGAACGCGGCGACCAACATCTCGGGGATCGAGGAACACCCCTGGCTCCTGATCCCAGGGGTCTTCATCTGCGTCGCGGTGCTCGCGTTCAACTTCTTGGGAGATGCTCTGCGCGACGCGGTCGACCCGTTCACCATCGTCTAGCAAGACTCTTAAGTTTGCATCCCATCTAGTATTTCGGTAACCTTTACCGGTAGATATCCCTGTTATGAGAGGCGATTTATTGTATGGAGCGGATCGAGCGGACCTTCATCGAAGAGGAGATGGAGCAGTCCTACATCAACTACGCGATGAGCGTCATTCGTGGTCGGGCGATCCCCGACGTGCGCGATGGATTAAAGCCGGTACAGCGGCGGATCCTCTACGGCCTACATGAGCTTGGGTTAACACCTTCTAAGCCGCACAAGAAGTCGGCACGCATCGTCGGTGAGGTGATGGGGAAGTTCCACCCGCATGGGGACGCGGCCATCTACGACACAATGGTCAACATGGCTCAACCCTTCTCCTACCGCTATCCGCTGATCGACGGACAGGGAAACTTCGGCTCGATCGACGGGGACTCATCAGCGGCGATGCGCTACACCGAGGCCAGGCTGTCACCGATCGCCACTGAGTTTCTCGAGGAGCTGGGAGAGGGTACGGTCGATTGGATGCCGAACTTCGACGACTCCCTCCAGGAGCCGGTCGTCCTCCCGGCGAAGGTTCCGAACCTGTTGATGAACGGAGCATGGGGGATCTCCGTCGGGATGACGACCCAGATTCCACCGCACAACCTGGGCGAGCTGATCGACGGGATCATCACGCTGATGGACGACCCGCACGTCTCGGTGAAGGACCTCATGGTTCACATACCCGGTCCGGATTTTCCCACCGGTGGGATCATCATGGGACGGGATGGGATCGAGGAGATGTACCGCACCGGCCAGGGAAAGGTGACCCTTCGCGGGAGAGCGACGATCGAGGATGATCGGATCATCATCAGTGAGATTCCGTATCAGATAAAGAAATCGACCATTGTAGAGTCGATCGCCAATAAGGTCCACTCCGGACAGATCGACGGGATCAGTGACCTGCGCGACGAGTCCGATCGCGAGGGGATGCGGATCGTCATCGAGTTGAAGCGCTCGGCCAACCCGAACGTCGTACTGAACCAGCTCTACAAATATACCCCGCTCGAACGCACCTTTGCCGCGGTCTTCCTCGTCATCATCCGACGGGAATCCACGTACACTCTCGCTTAAAGAGATCCTGAACTGTTTCATCGATTTCCGCCGCGAGGTGGTGCGCCGCCGGACCGAGCACCGGTTGGACGTCGCTCGCAAGCGGGCTCACATCCTGGACGGGTATCGCATCGCATTATCGAGCATCGAGCGGGTGATCGAGATCATTCGAGCCGCCAAAGACACCCCAACAGCGGCCGCTCACCTCAAGGAGGAGCTCGCCCTCTCTGACGAACAGACCGACGCCATCTTGAAGATGCGCCTCTCTCAGCTGACCTCTCTCGAACGGGAGAAGATCGACGCAGAGTACGAGGAGAAGCTACGCGCGATTGCGGAGTACGAGCGGATCCTGGAAAGTGAGGTCCTCCTGGATGAGACGATCAAGCGCGAACTGCGCGAGATCGCCGAGAAGTATATGGGCGAGCGGCGGACCCTGATCACCGATGAGGATGGGAACATCGACTTCAACAGCCTTATTCCCGATTATGATCTGATGGTTACAATCACCCATCGCGGTTACGTCAACGCTCCACGGGCGCTCGAGTTCCGCAGTCAGGGGCGCGGGGGAAAAGGGGTGATCGGGCAGCGGACCAAGGAAGACGACTACATCTGCTGCACGACACTGGCCAACGCCCGCGACGAGCTCCTCGTCTTCTCTAATCGACGGCGGGTCTATCGAACGCAAGGATATCGGCTCCCGTCGATGAAACGGGATGCGGTGGGGAAGAACCTCCGCACCGTGGTCGCCCTCGAACAGGACGAGGTCGTGCGGGCGATTCTCCCGGTTCCTGACTTCAATGAGGTGGGGGATCAACTCTGCCTGATGGCGACCAAGAATGGGATCGTCAACCGGAACCGGCTGGGTGACTACTCCAATGTCCACACGGGCGGGATCATCGCCATGAACGCCGACGAGGACGACCTGTTGGTGGATGTCCACACCACCTCAGGCGACGGTGAGCTCATCCTCGCAACGCGGGCGGGGAAGGCGATTCGCTTCCGCGAGAAGGACGTGCGCTTGACCAGGCGCCCCTCACGCGGGGTGATCGGGATCCGTCTCGAGGAGGGGGACTGCGTGATCGGAATGGCCGCCTTCGAACAGGATATCACCATGGACAAGAAACTGTTGATGGTCACCGAAAAGGGCTACGGAAAACGGGTCTCCCTGGCGGACTTCCCCTTACAGGGGCGTGGGGGAAAGGGGGTCCTCGGGATCAAGATCGACCGCGATTCGGGTCCGTTGGTCTCGATCGGGATCGTCTCCGGCCAGGACGAGATCATCATCATCACCGAGCAGAAGGTGATCCGCATCCTCGCAGACGAGATCAACACCTATGGCCGCTACGCTCGCGGGGTCCGGTTGATCGATCTCGATCCCGAGGACCGCATCGTCTCGGTAGTGAGGACCTAAGTGGTCTACGGCGGCTGGTAGGAGGTTTATGGTGAGTTCGACCGAAGCGATACTAAAGCGTTTGGAGCGGGGGACAGACAGCCTCATCCCCCGGGCCGATCTGGTCAGGAAGCTGGAACGGGCGGAGAAGACAGGGAGGGCTCTGCGGGTCAAGCTGGGGATCGACCCTTCTGCCCCGCACCTCACCCTGGGACATTCCGTCCCCTTGCGCAAGATGCGTCAATTTCAGGACCTCGGCCACATCGGTGTCCTCGTTGTCGGTGATTTCACCCGCCGGATCGGTGACCCCTCCGGGCGTTCCTCCACCCGCGGCCTGATGAGCGAGGAGGAGATCCAACGCAACATGAAGACCTATCAGGAACAGGCGTTCAAGATCCTCGATCGAGAGCGTACGGAGATCAGGTATAACTCGGAATGGCTCGGAGATCTCTCCTTTGCCGATGTGATCGGTCTAACCGCCAAGTACACCGTCGCCCGCATGCTCGAACGGGACGACTTCGCCAAGCGATACGCCGAAGGACGGTCGATCAGCATCCTCGAGTTCCTCTACCCGTTGGCGCAGGCGTACGATTCGGTCGCGATTCATGCCGACGTTGAACTCGGTGGGGCCGATCAGCTGTTCAACCTCCTCGTCGGACGCGACATCCAACGTGAGTACGGCCAGGAGCCGCAGGTGGTGATGACCGTCCCGCTGTTGATCGGGATCGACGGTGAGCGGGCGATGAGTCAGACGACAGGGAACTACGTCGGGATCAGCGAGCCGCCGAACGAAATGTTCGGAAAGATCCTCTCGATTCCCGATCGTTTGATCACGCAGTACTACGAGTTTCTCACCGACAGGACTCCCGCGAGCGATGAATCGCCCCGTGACGCCAAACGCGCACTGGCAATGGAGATTGTCACCATGTACCACGGAAAGGAGGAGGCTGAAGCGGCGCGGGAGGAATTCGACCGCGTTCACATCCGGCATGAGCGCCCGAGTGAAGTCCCGCAGGTGCAGATCGACCGTAAACTTCTCAAGGACGACAAGATGATCTGGGTGATCGACCTATTGCAGGCCTCTGGGTTGGTAAAGAGCCGCGGGGAGGCCAAGCGCCTGATCGCGCAGGGCGGGGTGAGGATCAACAATAAACGGGTCTCGTCGGTCGACCTCTACCTCCCCTTTGACCCTCCCATCCTCATCCAGGTAGGAAAGCGCTCCTTTGCAGAAGCAGTGTAAGATAAATAGTTGAGGGTGGGACGATGAATGATGAGCGTGTGATCCGACAAGCGAAGGAGAAGGACCTTGAGACCGTCTTGGCAGTGATCAACGAGACGAACAGGATCACGTATAAGGCGATCATTCCACCCGAGCGGTTTGAAGACCCGTTCATGTCCTTAGACGAGCTGGCCAAGGAATCCGATCGGATGGATTTCTTTCTCTGCGAGGTAGAGGGTCGTACGATCGGTGTTGGGGCTTTGGAGAACAGGGGATCCGGCGTTGGCATCATCTATCGGCTGTACGTGCTGCCCGCGCTCCAGAGAAGCGGGATAGGATCAGCCCTTCTCTCTCACATCGAAAGGCACGCAGGGAAGATAGGTATCCGTGAGATCCTGCTTTGGACCGATTTAAGAGCGGTATGGGCCGTCTCGTTCTACAAGAGACAGGGCTACACCGAGGTGAAATCGGTAAATTATTAGGTTCCTCACGGTTGAGTTGAGGTAGCTCAGAGAAAGGCTTTAAGAGCTGGGCCTCTCGCAAAGGCGCTAAAGACGTAAAAGTTTGACAGAGAACAAGGAACCGGCTGAAACGAAGACTAATAATCCTTGGCGTCTTGGCGGGAGAATAGAGAAATCGGAGAAGATGAATCTCGCGCGGAGGCGCAAAGGCGCAGAGAATGACTGAAAATGTGATAGGGACAATAGACCTACTTCCCTATCTGCCTCTCCGGCACAGGCAGGC
>LZCG01000084.1_pt1 | contig 17566 bp, 26 predicted proteins | sample 768541 | NCBI WGS metagenome assembly LZCG01 (sample SAMN05200874, study PRJNA324366) | oil field metagenome | isolation source: sample BH-FW-1 from oil reservoir | place: India: Bombay High | collected 2015-07-11
AAACCATTTGCCAGGCAAATGGTTTTTTAGTGAGGTTTTTATAACTTTATACCCTAAAATGAAGAAAATCTTTTTATCAGTTATCGGGAGTTTGTTTACAGGGATGTTAATCATACTCAGCTCCTGCTCCAATGATTTGGATGAAATCAAAAAGCTTACGGTTGTTGACACCCTTCCCCAACAGCAGGCTACAGATGTTGTCATGAAATATACAGAATACGGGAATTTAATTTTTAAACTTACCAGCCCTAAAGTAATGTTGTTTACAGACGAAAAAGCCAGAACCGTTTTTCCCGACGGCTTAAAAATTGAGTTTTATGATTCTACCGGAACCAGCGTCAAAACAAAACTTACAGCCAATTACGGAATAAAATATGATGACGAAAAACAGATGATTGCCCGATATGACGTGGTGGTTAATAATTATGAAAAAACGAAAGACTTAATACAGAAGAATTGGTCTGGGATGAAAAACCAAAAAATTTTTACCGATAAATTTGTTACTATCACAACTGACGACCAGGTGCTCTACGGGGAGGAAGGCATGGAAGCTGACGAATCTTTTGAGCAATGGATCATTAAAAAACCAACAGGGCAATTGAAAATAGAAGATGAAGAATTATAATTAACCCGGCTTTTTTGTAATTTCACTTCAAAATTGATAGCATTTCCATGAATGTATGGGCCATTATTACAATAACGCTGATTTTATCTGCCTTTTTCTCCGGTATGGAAATTGCCTTTGTGAGTGCGAACAAACTAAAACTGGAGGTTGACAAACAAAAAGGTTCGTTGTCGGCAAGGCTGATGATTTATTTTGCCGCCATCCCGTCGAAACTGATAGGGGCGTTGCTCTTAGGTAATAACATCGCGCTGGTTTTATATGGTATGGCCATGACCCATCTTATGGATCCGATATTTGACCGCTATCTCCCCGAACAGTGGTTGTCCGAATCGTTAGTGCTTCTGTTCGAAACGATTATTTCTACATTTATCATTTTGTTGTTGGCCGAGTTCTTACCCAAAGCCTTGTTTCGGATTCATTCCAACCGTATTTTACGCTTTTTTGCAGTTCCCGTAACTATCTTCTACTACCTGTTCTATCCGGTTATTCAACTTTACCTCGCCATTTCTGCTTTTATCATCCGGTATATTTTTGGTGTTCATCTTGGAAAAGAGAAAATACGGTATAATTATTTCGATTTGGACCATTACCTTCAACAATACACCTCTGACAACGACAAGGAAAATGAATTTAAGCAGGAGCTTCAGATGTTTCAAAACACCATCGAATTCCGTAACATAAAAATCAGGGAATGTATGGTGCCACGAACAGAAATTATCGCCGTAAGAGAAACAGAATCCGTAGAAATGTTGCGCGATGCTTTTGTAGCCAACGGCCTTTCCCGGGTTATAATTTTCCGCAATACTATTGACAATATAGTAGGGTATTGCCACGCTTTTGATTTGTTCAAAAAACCGGCTACTATTGCAGAGGTGGTACGTGAAATTTCTTTTATCCCCGAAACTATGCCGGCGCGCGATGTGTTATCAAACTTTATTGAAAAAAGCCTCAACATTGCTGTTGTCGTCGATGAGTTTGGAGGAACCGCCGGGTTGGTTACTATGGAAGACATCATGGAAGAAATCTTTGGCGAAATTGAAGAGAATATGATGAAGAAATGATGACCGAAGAAAAAGTCGGCGATAATGCCTATGTTTTTTCCAGTCGCCTTGAAATTGACTACCTTAATGAAAAATATAACCTTTCACTACCCGTATCAGAAGAATATGAAACCCTGGCCGGACTGCTGATTCACTATGCTGAAGATATACCTGATATCAGAGAAAAAATTGATATAGAAGATTACTCTTTTGTTATTCTTTCCTCTTCTGAAAAAAAATTGATAAAGTAAAACTGACCATACATACCAACTAAAACAACCTGTGTCCCTCAATTATCAGACGCTAAGCACCGATGGTTTCTAAAAAAATTTTTTATAATAGCGAATCTGTTGTAGATTTGCACCCTTGATATTGAAAATTATAGTTTATTAGACAATGGCAGCAATCGGAAGAATAAGAAAACACTCAGGCCTGCTTATCGCAATTATCGGTATAGCCCTCGCCGCATTTGTTTTAGGTGATTTATTTAAATCCTCTGGTTCCAGAAAAAATATCCCTGTGGGGATAGTGAATGGGGAAGAAATCACTTACCGCGAATTCAATCAAAACGCAGAACAGAATCTTGAAAACCAAAGACAATCCAGCCAAACCGGCAATCTAACTGATCAGCAGCGGTTTCAGGTTAGAAAAGCTACCTGGGACCAAATGGTTAAAGACATTATCCTGCAGGAACAATACGACAACCTCGGCCTTGCAGTATCGCCTGACGAACTTTACGATCTGGTACAGGGAACGGAGCCCCACCCGTTGATGAGGCAATATTTTCAGGACCCCAACACTGGTCAGTTTAACCCGGATATGGTAAGACAGTTCCTCGGAAACCTCAACCAAATGGACCAGTCAGCCCGACAGCAATGGCTCAGCCTGGAAAAATATATCAAAGAAGATCAACTTCAAAAAAGTTTAATAACCTGATTTTAAAATCTTATTACTTACCGGATTCATTGGCAAAAATGAATTACATGGATAAAGGTAAAAGCGCCGATATCACTTATTTTGGCGTGAAATACCAAACCGTTGCCGATGATGAAGTCGAAGTGACCGATGCGGATTATGAAAAGTATTATGCAGAAAACAAATACAGGTTTTACAATTATGAAGAAAATCGTAAACTTGACTATGTCATTTTTGAGGTGAATGCTTCTGAGGAAGACCTGCAGGAAATCGTTAAACAAGTTAAAAATCTCTATGCCGAAATGGAAGAAACCAGCCTTGAAGAAACGCCGGCATTTGTCAATTCTGTTTCGGATGTGCCCTACGACAGTTCGTGGAAAACACGTACGGATTTGTCTCCGACATTAGAAAAGGCCTTGTTTGATGCCGAAAAAGGCACTTCTGTTGACCCGTATCTCGAAAATAACGCTTATCGCTTTGCCAAACTGGTTGATATCGCTTACCGTCCCGATTCGATGAAAGCCAGTCATATCCTGATTGCTTTTCAGGGAGCGGCCCGGGCCGAAACTTCACGTACAGCTGATGAAGCCCAAAAACTGGCCGATAGCCTCCACCAGGTGTTAAAAAAGAATCCTTCAAAATTTGAAGCCCTGGCGAAAGAATATTCTGATGGCCCAACTGGCATAAATGGAGGCGATCTGGGTTGGTTTGCTGATGGTGCCATGGTACCGGCCTTCAACAAAGCCGTGCTTGAAACTAAAAAAGGAAACATCACACAAGCCCAAACACAGTTTGGTTTCCATGTGATTAAAGTTACCGGTAAGAAAAAACCTGTCAGAAAGGTTCGTATCGCCGAAGTGGTCTATAACATCACCCCCAGCAGCAAAACATACCAGGATGTTTACATGAAAGCCAGCGCTTTTTCCGGCGAAAATCCAACCTACGAACCTTTAACCAGGCCGTGGAACGAACAAGGGCTGAACAAACGCTCTACACCGTCGCTGACAAAAATGACTGGTAGTATCGCTGGTCTTGACGAGCCACGTCAATTGATTCGCTGGGCCTTTGACAGCGAAACGCAATTACATGATGTTTCAAAAGTCTTTGAAGAAAGTGATAAGTTTATTGTCGCTACCCTTTCAGAAATCAATCCAAAAGGTTATTTATCGCTAAAGGCAGTCAAAGAGCAAATCCAACCGCTTGTCCTGCGCGAAAAGAAAGCCGCAGTAATTCTGAAAAAAATAGATGAAACCGGCGCTACAGACATCCGTACCATGGCCAACAAACTGGGTGCTGAAATCAAAAAAGACGAACGTTTGAGTTTTAATACGGACAATATTAAAGGTTTCGGACGGGAACCTGAAATCGTAGCCAAAATCTTTAACCTTGAACCTGGGACTACTTCTTCTCCCATGCAAGGCAACATGGCGGTGTATGTAATTCAGGTTAACAAATTTAGTTTTCCTCCTGAAATTAAAAACTTTACCGGAACTAAAAAATCTATGGAACGGGATTTTCTCCGCAACGGACGCCGGATTTACGAATCATTGCAACAACAGGCAGATATAGAAAACAATTCGACTATTGCTTTTTAAATAATATCGTTCCATTTAGAAAATTTGAGACTAAAAATTATAAAAAGATGCCACTTCCTTATGAAGTGGCATCTTCTTTTTTGTGCTTTTGTCTTAATTGCCGGATGTTTACTCCTGTTTTTAGATTCTCAACATCTAAAAATAATAAATTGTAATGATATTCATTAGGCCTTTTTGCGGGTGGTGCAATAAATGCGGAAAACAGGAAAAACCAGCCAATTTCATTTATTTGGCCTTTTCCAACTGGTTCATTATTTCCAGCGCTTCTTCACGTGAATGGCCACAAATTTCAGGGTCGGCCTGAAATTCCTGGCACACTTTAGGGCGGTCGGGATGGCCAAACAAAGCACATTTATAGTCTTCGGTCAGGTGAATACATCTGACACCGGCAGGTTTTCCATCGGGCATCCCCGGAATGGGCGAACTGATAGAAGGGGCGATGCAGCAAGCGCCACACCCGATTCGGCATTGCATAATTTTCTTTTTATATCGCATTCAAAAGTACATAAAAACCAGGCTTTATACCTAAACCGCATAAAAATCCCGCTGAACCGGACATTCACAAAGATACCTTTTTGCCTGTGTAAAAAAAGAACGTTATCAAAATGACTTCGTTCATGTGTTATCGCACACAAACTTATTCATTTATGGAGGCCGGGGAAATTCGCTGAAAAAGCGACTTATTCAACATAACACATGAAAGCAGGATTTAAGGAAATAAAGAAAAATGAAAAACGGGCGAGGTGACTACTCCTTGCCGGTTCTGTTCCTGAGGAATATTTAATAAAGTTAAAAAGATCAAAAGCAGCAGTTTAAATGAAAATTTGTTATTTTTTTTCTAAACGGTTAAACCAAAAGGAAAAGATAATTCTACAGAACAGTTGATACTGGAGGCAGCAAGGAATGTGTTTGTCAAAAAAGGTATGGATGGGGCGCGGATGCAAATGATAGCCGATAAAGCAGGGATTAACAAAACTTTACTTCATTATTACTTTCGCTCGAAGGAGAAATTGTTTTATGCCGTTTTTGATCAGGTGGAGGCCGGAGGATTCACCCGGCTTTCTATAGGGATTGAAACGCAGACTTTTTTGAGGAAGCGCTTAAAATGTTCATCGAACGCCACATCGTTGCTGTAATGGAGAACCCTTATCTTCCCCGGTTTATTCTTTCCGAATTAAATAGCCGACCCGAAATGCTTCAAAGCCGTTTAAAAAATGTAATCCCCAATCCGGGAAAGATTCAGGAAATGATACAAACAGAAAGCAATTCCGGCAACATCAGACCTATCTATCCTGTACAGTTGATGATCAACATTATTTAGCTTTGTATTTTTCCATTTGTGGGTCGGCCCATTATCGAAGAAGTGATGCCTGGACGAGACCGTCGTTGGTTTGATAAACTGATGGCAGACCGAAAAACCGAAGTATATGAGTTTGTAATCAATGCCCTGAAAAAATGAAACAATACACAGCCCGGTTGTTTTTTTTACTATGGCCCCTGATTATGCAGGGCCAACAGGTGACCCTGAGGCAATGTTTGTTGCTGATAGAAAAAAATTATCCTAAGGTTTCCGAAAAGCAACTTCATATGGAGCAGTGGAAACTGGCAGATGAAAATCTGAAAAAGAATTTTTTGCCAACGGTCGGGTTGAATCTGCAGGCTTCCTACCAGTCGGACGTCATTGAAATGGATATTCCTCTGCCTGGTTTTACCCTGACACCGCCTGATAAAGAATAGTATCATGCCACTATGACGGTTTCACAGCTGGTGTATGACGGGCGGCAGACGCATTATGCCCGTGGTGTGGAACAACAGAAAAGGGATGTGGCCATGAAGAAAGTGTCCGTTTCCCTTCATGAATTAAAACAGCAAGCCTTACGGATTTATTTTTCTGTTTTGCTGGCCGACCAGCAGCAGGAATTGCTGAAGACTACGCAAAACACATTGAAAACCCATCTCGAACGCGTTCATCGAGCCATTCGCCGGGGTATGCATCTACCGGTGGATTCTACCTGATGCGAGTGGAAATGATTAAACTGGATGAACAAATAGCCCGTCTTGAAGAAAGGCGCCGACATGCGGTTTTGGTTTTGGTTACCCTCACCGATTCTGCCTTTACACCAGATATGAAACTGGCTTTACCGGAATATGAAATCTCTTTTATAGCCGATTTTCAACTGCGGCCCGATATGCAACTGCTTCATCTGCAAAGAAACCAGATGGAAGCCATGTGAAACCTGGCTGAGCGAAAAACCGGCCGGTGGTATTGGCTTTTGCCCGGGCTGGCTACGGAAAACCGGGCCTGAATATGCTGGATATCCGTTTTAATGATTTTTATTGGACGGGAGATTCTCTGAAATGGACTTTATGGGACTGGCATAAAACGCGCAACGAATCAAACCGACTGGCTATTAATATGGCGCTTCTTGATAAGGAAAAGCAAAGTCTGGAAAAATCGCTGCAGATACAGTTGATCGATAAAAAGGTACCGTTGCGGAAATCCGCAAACAAATGGAAGCCGATAACCAGTTACTGGAACTGCACAATGAGATTGTAGCCTATTATGCGTCGCAATTGGATAACGGGGCATCACCTCTGCCGATTTTATTGAACAGCTTAACCAGCAAAAACAGGCACGCCTCAACAAACAGCTTCATCTGATTCAATTGCAAATGGTTTTTGCTGAAATAAAAATGTTGAAAGGAAAACTATGAAATATCCGTTCATGAATCTAAAAATTATTGCCATTGCAGCCATCATCATGGGAATGGCATCATGTCAAAAGGAAAACAATCAATCGGATGCTTATGGCAACTTTGAAACCACGGAGATAACTGTTTCGGCGCAGGCGCAGGGCGAACTCATGCGTTTTGAGATTGTTAACGGGATGAACCTCCGCGAGAAACAGGTTGTTGGATATGTGGATACCACTTCCCTGGTCATTCAGAAAGAACAACTTCAGGCACAGAAAAAGGCTGTTGCTGCTAAACTTACCGAACTTAAGGCCCGGGAAGCTGTTCATATTCAGCAAATTGATAATCTGCAAACTACTTTTAAAAGGATAGCTGGTCTTTTTGATGAAGATGCGGCAACGCAGCAGCAATTTGACGATATTGACGGAAAAGTGAAATTGGCCCAAAAACAGCTCCGGCAAATTAAAACCCAACGAAACAGCATCTTATCGGAAATGAATGTAATCGATAAGAAAATAAAACTGGTGAATCATCAGATTGATAAAGCGGTTATTATCAGTCCTGTTAACAGCAAAGTGATTGAAAAGCTGGTTGATCGGGGAGAGGTCGTCAACATGGGGGCCCCCTCTTCACCCTGGCCGATCTGGAGCAGATGAACCTTCGGGTTTATATGAGTGGCGACCAATTGGCACATATCAGAATTGGTCAGCAAGTGCAGGTGCTTATCGATGAATCGAAGACGAAGATGCTTACTTTGACGGGAACTATTTCGTGGATATCTGATGAGGCAGAGTTTACGCCAAGGATTATACAAACCCGGAAAGAACGCGTGAAACTGGTGTATGCTGTAAAAATTTTGGTGCATACGACGGCGCTATTAAAATCGGCATGCGGGAGAAGTAAAATTTCAGTAGTTTAGGCGACATATTAATCAATACATATTTTTATGAAAAAGATTTTTTTGTTTACCAGTGTTTTATTCATAGCACTGGGCTCGTATGCACAAAATGGCGCTGATGCTGCCAATGGCGTTTGGTTCGACGAAGAAAAAACCGCCAAATTTGAAATCTATGAACAAAGCGGGAAGTATTTTGCAAAAATTATCTGGCTTGATGAACCCATCGACCCGGATACGGGAAAACCAAAACTCGACAAAGAAAACCCCGAAGAAGACCTGCAAAGCCGTCCTCTCATGGGGCTGGTTTTTATGAAAGACTTTGAATTTGAAGGAGATGGCCTTTGGGAAGATGGCGAAATCTATGATCCCAAAAGTGGCAAGACCTACAGTTGTTATATGAAGCTGGAGGAACCCGACAAGCTTAAAGTGCGTGGTTATATTGGCTTTTCGGTGATTGGCCGAACCTCTTACTGGACAAAAGCAGAATAAGCTTATGCCAACGGCCGTATCCATAAACAATATCCAAAAATATTACGGGTGCGTAACGGCTTTGTAGTACATTCATCTACAGATTGATGAAGGAGAGTTGTTTGGGTTTATCGCTCCCGACGGCGCAGGAAAAACCACCCTGCTACGTATCCTGACTACGCTCTTGTATCCTGATAGTGGTCATGCCATTGTTTTTGGTTTCGATACGGTTAAGCAGTATAAACAAATTCGGAAAATCACCGGGTATATGCCCGGTCGGTTTTCCCTTTATCAGGACCTGACCGTGGAGGAAAACCTCCGCTTTTATGCCCGGATTTTCGGTACTTCTATCCGCGAAAATTATCATCTGATCAAAGATATTTATGGGCAGATTGAGCCATTTAAGAACCGATTGGCCGGAAAACTTTCGGGAGGCATGAAGCAAAAACTGGCCTTATCGTGTGCATGATTCACGAACCCCGTATTTTGATTCTCGACGAACCTACTTTTGGCGTGGATGCTGTTTCGCGACAGGAATTTTGGGACATGCTGAAAAATTTAAAACAGCGTGGCATGACTATCCTGGTTTCCACTGCCTATATGGATGAAGCCTTTTTATGTGACCGGGTTTCCATCATGGTAGATGGCCAAATCAAAGCACTCGGAACTCCCGAAGCCCTGAAGCAGCAGTTTGGGGTTGCCTCTATGAATGAGATGTTTGTTAAAATAGCACGAAAACAACCCCGGTTATGAAAAGGTTTTTGGTTTTTGTTTTCAAAGAATTTCAGCATATTTTCAGAGACTCCCGTACGTTGCTGATTCTGTTTGGTATTCCTGTCGCTCAGATTCTGATTTTTGGTTTTGTCATCAAAAACGACATTAAAGATGTAAACATAGGGGTGTATGATCAATCAGCTGACCACCTCACACACAAAATTATCAGAAAGCTTGAAAGTTCGGGTCATTTTCGAATGAAACAACAACTTCAGCATACTCACGAGGTGGAACGAATTTTCAAAGAAGGCAGTATAGATTTGATTGTGGTTTTTGAAGAAAACTTTGCTGAGCAAATGAAAACAGGTCAGCAGCCACAGGTACAACTCCTGGCCAATGCTGCTGATCCCAACCGGGCTAATTTAATAGTTAGCTATGCTTCTGATATCATCAAAGATTTTGTCGGCGATGAATTACATATCGTGAAGTATCCCTGGCAAATAAACCAAAAAACACGGATGTTTTTTAATCCGAATCTGGAAAGCGTTTATATGTTTGTTCCGGGAACGATGGCCATGATTCTGATGCTGATATCGGCTATGCTGACATCTATTTCCATTGCACGTGAAAAAGAGATGGGTTCTATGGAAAATTTATTGGTTTCGCCTTTGCGGCCCACACAAATTATTTTCGGAAAAGTAGCGCCTTATGTTTTACTTTCTATTATCAATGCGATTACCATTTTGTTGCTGGGCGTGTTTGTATTTGGGCTTCCCATCAGAGGGAGTTTGGCTTTGCTGATGCTGGAGAGCATGCTGTTTATAACGGTTTCTTTATCGCTGGGTATTTTTATTTCGACGGTTTCGCCTAATCAAATGGTGGCTTTGTTTTTTTCGGTTTTTGCGCTCCTGCTGTCAACGCTCCTGCTATCAAGCTTTATTTTTCCCATAGAAAATATGCCCCAATGGGCTCAGGCGGTGAATGTGATAAATCCGTTTGCTTATTTTATGAAAGTTATCCGGATGATTATGCTGCAGGGTTCCGGAATTGCCGATATCAGACATGAGATTTACAGTTTACTCCTCTATGCCGCTGTTATTATTCCACTGGCAGCCTGGCGCTATAAAAAAGTAGCTTAGCGAAATATTTAGCCCAACAAATGGTGGTTTTCCCATGGGTTGGCATTATTTTCTATTTTTGCACCTGTTATTTTTTAATCCCTTTTTTGAAGGACTAAATCAATTCGTTACCGATAAATCGATTATCATGAAACGCACAAAGATAGTTGCTATTTTAAAATCCGATACAACCACTGCAGGACAGGAATTTCTGGTTAAAGGATGGGTAAAAACCAAACGTGCCAGTAAAAATGTGACTTTTATCAACCTTAACGACGGATCAACCATCACCAATCTGCAAATCGTGGCGGAGACTGGTAAATTTGATTCAGAAAAACTTCAGAATATCACTACCGGCGCTGCCATTTCCGTCAAAGGCATCGTTCGGGAATCAATGGGCAAAGGCCAGGATTTTGAGATGGAAGCCACTGACATTGAAATTCTTGGTCTTGCTGACGCCATGAAATATCCTATTCAGCCCAAAAAACATTCCCTGGAGTTTCTCAGAGAAGTAGCTCACCTGCGTTTCAGAACCAATACTTTTTCTGCCATCAACCGCATCCGGCATCATATGATTTTTGGTGTGCATAAATTTTTTAATGACAAGGGGTTCGTAAATGTTCATACGCCTATCATTACCGGTTCAGATGCCGAAGGGGCTGGCGCCATGTTTCGGGTAACTTCTTTTGATCTTAATAATATCCCGCGCAATGAAGAAAATCAGGTTGATTATAAAAAAAGATTTTTTTTGGAAAACCTACAAATCTCACGGTTTCAGGTCAGTTAGAAGCCGAATTGGCTGCGCTGGCGCTTTCGGAAGTTTATACTTTCGGGCCCACTTTCCGGGCAGAAAATTCCAACACCAAACGTCACCTGGCCGAATTTTGGATGATTGAACCCGAAATGGCCTTTTATGATATTCACGACAACATGGACCTGGCTGAGGAAATGCTGAAATATCTGATGCGGTATGCGCTTGACCATTGTCAGGATGACCTGGCTTTTCTTAACCAGCGACAATGGGATGATGATAAAAACAAACCTGCTGCCCAACGGGAACCGATGCCTTTGCTGGAAAAACTTCAGTTTATCCTGGATAATGATTTTGAGAGGATTACTTATACTGAAGCCTTTAATATCCTTAAAAATTCCAAGTTTAATAAAAAGCATAAATTTGAATATGCTGTCGAAGAATGGGGGATTGATTTGCAGTCTGAACATGAGCGCTACCTGGTGGAAAAACATTTTAAAAAACCCGTCATGGTGACGGATTATCCCAAAGATATCAAAGCTTTTTACATGAAACAAAATGACGATGGAACTACCGTTCGCGGCATGGATGTGCTGTTTCCTTCCATCGGCGAAATTATCGGCGGCTCGCAACGTGAAGAAGATCTGGAAAAACTGCAGACGAGAATGAGGGAAATGAATGTGCCCGAGGAAGAAATGTGGTGGTATCTGGATACACGGCGCTATGGGACTGTGGTACATTCCGGCTTTGGCCTTGGTTTTGAAAGACTGATGTTGTTCATTTCCGGCATGGGAAATATCCGCGACGTGATTCCTTTTCCGCGGACTCCTCAGAATGCAGAATTTTAAAAATTTTATGGCCTGACTTCCGGAATTGGTTAAATTTGTGTGATAACAAAATTAAGAAAACTAAAGTATGTTAACCCAGCGACTGCAACAGAAACTACTGCAAAAGCTTTCTCCTCAGCAAATCCTGCTGATGAAGTTGCTGCAGGTGCCTACAGTTGCCCTGGAGCAGCGCATTAAACAGGAAGTGGAAGAAAATCCGGCCCTGGAAGAACTGAATGAGCTTCAGGATGATAATGAGGATTCGTTGAGTGAGCAGGAGCAGGAAGGTGATGAATCAGACGACAGCGATGATGAGTTTGACCTTTCTGATTATATGGAAGATGATGAAACGCCGGGTTATATGCTTTCTGCCAACAATACCAGCCCTGACGACGAACACCGCAGCATCCCTTATGCTTCAGGAATATCCTTTCATGAAGTGCTCTATTCGCAATTGGGTCTGCGTACTGTTGACGACAAAATCACGGTTCTGGCCGAATATATTATCGGAAATATTGATGATTCGGGCTATCTGCAAAGGTCGGTTGAAGCGATGGTTGATGATTTGGCTTTTAGTCAGAATATCATAGCTACCGAAAAAGAACTGACGCAGGCTCTGGAGCTGATACAGGATTTTGACCCGCCCGGGGTAGGGGCCCGCGACGTGAAAGAATGCCTTTATCTACAGCTGAAACGAAAGCCTCAGGAAGATGAACACATTCAACGGGCAGCGCTGATTATCAAAAAGTTTTTTAAGGAATTTACTAAAAAGCATTATGATAAAATCATTAAAAAAGCCGGAATCACAGAAGAGCAGCTCAAACGGGCCATTGATGAAATACTGAAACTGGACCCCAAACCCGGCAATTCCTATAGCGATACGGCGCATTTGAATCAGTATATTATTCCCGATTTTATAATTAATAACGTTGATGGCGAGTTGGTGCTGTCGCTGAACAGTAAGAATACACCCGAATTGCGTTTAAGCCGCACTTATTCCGAAATGCTTCAGGCCTATAGCGAAAACAAAAAAAATCAATCGCAGCAGCAAAAGGAAGCCATGTCGTTTATCAAACAAAAGATTGATTCAGCAAAATGGTTTATCGATGCCATAAAACAACGTCAACACACCCTTTATGTGACCATGAAAGCCATCATGGATTATCAGCAAGCCTATTTTTTGGAAGGTGATGAAACCAAACTCAGACCAATGATTCTGAAAGATATTGCCGAAATTGTTAACCTGGATATTTCCACAGTGTCGCGGGTAGCCAACAGTAAATATGTGCAAACCCCTTTTGGTACTTTCCTGCTCAAGAGTTTTTTCTCCGAATCTATGCAAAAAGAAGATGGCGAAACCGTTTCGACCCGCGAAATCAAAAAAATTCTCCAAGATACCATTGAAGATGAAAGCAAGACCAAGCCTTTGACCGATGAAAAACTGGCCGCTGTCCTGAAGGAAAAAGGCTATAATATTGCCCGACGTACGGTAGCAAAATACAGGGAGCAACTTAATATTCCGGTGGCTCGTCTCAGAAAAGAATTGTAATTATGGAGCGACTTGTAGCCCGAATATTGACTTATATTTTCCATCCCTTTTTTCTGCCGGTTTATATGCTTCTGGTACTGATGAATCTGAATGCTTATTTTTCGTTGATGATTTCTTTCAGAGGGAAAATATTGCTGCTTTTAATGGCTGTTTTAAACACCATCATCATTCCCGGAATTATGATTCTTTTATACAAAAAGCTGGGTTTGGTCAGGCAGATTCAGATGGACTCGCGTGAAGAACGTCAGTTGCCTTTATTTACCAGTAGTTTGATGTTTTTAGTAACCGCCGTTTTGTTTCAGAAAACGCAGGTACATCTGGTTTTTGCTTTGTTTTTTCTGGGTGGGGCGTTTACTTCTGCTTTGGCCATGCTTGTGAACCGTTTTTGGAAAATAAGTCTGCACATGATTTCTTTAGGAGGTGCTTCAGGTGCATTAAGCGGTATTTCTGTTTCTTTGGGACTGGACCTTCTTTACTGGATAGCCGGAGTTGTTTTAGTGGCCGGCTTTACGGGTTTTGCCCGGATAAAACTAAAAGCCACAACCTTGCCCAGCTCGGTGCCGGGTTTGCTATGGGCTTTTCGATTATGTTTTTGGTTTATCTGATTTATTAGAATTTTACGAGCGATATTCCGACACTGACCGGATACATCTCAGGCCCTTTATTTTCTTCAAATAATGTTGACAGTGAATAATAGGCCGAAAGGTCTATCCATTTATACCCCACCCGAACAGTAGGGCCATAGCGAAACCGGTTTACGTTGTCAAGATTCTTTTCTTTTAGTTTGATTTCGTCTCCGCTTCCGTCTATGTAGTTGTCTCCTTTATATTTACTCATACTGTTAATGAGCATACCTACTTTAAACCCTATGGCCGCCCTGATGGCATTTTCGGTTTCTATTTTAAATTCAAGGGGAATATCCAGATAGGTAAAATTCATTTTGGCATTGTTAACGTTAATGCCAGCGCCGTTGGCCAGCGTATCAGGAATTACGCCAAATTGTGTGTTGCCTTGTTCGTCTTTTTCCAGCACATTATTGTCATGATACAGATTGTGGCTGCCAAAGCCTGCCCCTAAATCAATACTGAAATTGGAATTTTTTATAGGGAAAGCATACATGCTGTAAATGTTGATGCCCCGGTTGATGGTTTTTTCATTCAGGGCATCAGGGGTGTTTTGCCATAAATCCGTAAAGATATCTATTCTTGTTTTTAAATGTTCGGTAAAGGTATCCTGGTCCTGGGCTTTTACAGAAATAACCGCTAATAACAGACCTGCCAAAATGATGCTGATGGTGTGTTTCATATAAATGTTTTTATCTTTTCATTCAACTAAACAAAGGATGATTTTATTGTATGGTTGAATGCTCCGGCAAAATAATAAAACAACAGCTTGTGTTTTTTGTGGCTATTAATATTTGTTAAAACCCACAGAAAATATAGCCTTATGTTAGGGAACCCTGACGACGTGCCGTTTTTTTCTTTGAAAGGAAAAGGGCAGGAAATCCTGCTAAAGGTGTTAAAATTATTCCGATGAGAAGAATTTTTAACCCTTCATTTTCCAGCTTTTCACATTCATACAGAAAAGGGAAAAGCATTATAATATAGACGCTGATGAGTATGTCATAAATCATGGCTTCATTTTTTTTGGTTAAAACAAAAATAATCATAACCAGCAAAGCCTATGTTAGCAAGGTATTAATAGTAAATTAATTCTGTGTGAAATGGTTGTTAGCCCGGGCTTTCGTTGTTTTCTGTTTCAAATGGCTGCATAACACTGCCAATAATACCGGCTTCATTTTGCAGTAAAGCGGGTTTTATCGGTGTGACGACATCAGAAAGAAAGGCTTCATATTTCTCAAATTTTTTGCTGGCCCCGCCTCCCAGGATAAACACCTCCGGATAAAACAGTTTTTCTAAATATTTCAGGTATTGGCTAAATCGTTTTCCCCATTTTTTCCATGACAGGTCTTTGTCTTTTCTGACGGCATCTGAAGTCCATTTTTCTGCAATCTTATTATGAAAATGAATATGACCCAATTCTGTATTGGGCACCAAAATACCATTGGTGAAAATGGCAGTACCCAATCCGGTCCCAATGGTAATCATGATGACAACACCTCGCAGGCCTTTTCCATGTCCAAATGCGATTTCTGCCATCCCCGCTGCATCGGCATCATTAACAACCTTGGTTTCACAACCGGTAGCCTGAGAAAACAAATTTTCAGCATTTTTACCAATCCATGATTTATCAATGTTAGAAGCTGTTTTTACGATTCCTTGCTGAATGGCTGCCGGGAAAGCAACTCCAACGGGGCCCTGATAGCTGAAATGGGTCACAATTTCTTTAATTACTTTTGTAACATTTTCTGGTGTAGAAGGTTGTGGCGTTTCTGTTCGGTACCTTTCGCCTTCAAGCCGGCCGGTTTCGGTGTTGACCAATGCGCCTTTTATTCCCGAACCGCCAACGTCTATTCCTAATCTGATGATTGCCATAATTTTATTTAATGAATTTAAGGAGTAAAAATAAAAAATTGGTTGCTTATCAGCAAAAATATTTTTTTTGTTTCCGGAAAAAAATAGGTTTCCCAAAAATAACGCTACATGGTTTTCAGGGTGTCTAAAGCACGTTGAAAGACGGCATCGGTTTTTAGATATACCGGATAAAATCCTTCATTATCATAAATGTTACGGCCTATGAGGGCTTTCAACATCAATTTCACCTCTGTTTCGGCTTTTTTATCAAAACTGTTTCCCGGCATGACGCTTTATTGGTTGCATATTTCAGAAACTTTCTGAATATTGGTGTGGTGATCTCAAACTGGTTTATGAATTTTTCAGCATGTCCATATTTTTCCAGTTCATGCCGATGGGTGTCAGCATATTCAAATGTCCAGGAATAAATGATTCCTTTTCTTAATATTTGGTCCATAAAATCGCTGGTGCGTTCTTCTTCAATAGAAACAAAAACATCCGGCATAATACCTCCGCCACCATAGACTACTTTTCCTTTGGGGGTTTTATATTTAAGTGAATCATTAAAATGAATGCTGTCTGCAGATTCCAGTTCGCCATTTTGCCAGCGGTGGTACAAATCTTCATAATAAGCTGTTTTGCCATTATTATAGGGTTTTTGAATGGAGCGGCCTGTAGGGGTATAATAGCGCGCAACCGTGAGCCTTACGGCCGAACCATCATTCAGTCGCATTTGCTCCTGAACCAGCCCTTTACCAAAAGACCGCCTTCCCATAACAATTCCCCGGTCGTTGTCCTGTATGGCCCCGGCAAGAATTTCGCTGGCCGAGGCAGAGCCTTCATCAATCAGAATCACCAAAGGATAATTTTCGAACAAGCCTTGTTTGGTAGCATAAGCATATTGTCGGGGTCTGTTTCTTCCTTCGGTATAAACAATTAATTTGCCGTTTTTCAGAAAAGCATCGGCCAGGTTAATGGCTGCCTGCAAATAGCCGCCTGAATTTGCGCGCAGGTCAAAAATTAGTTTTCTGGCGCCATCTTCCAGCAGATCAAGAATTCCAAGCCTCACTTCATCATAGCTGGTGGCTGCAAAACGGCTGAGTTTGATATAGCCAATGGAATCGGAGGGCATGAAAGCAATGTCCATACTGTAGGTAGGGATAACATCGCGGGTGATGGTATAGGCCAGGCATTCAGGAATTCCTTTTCGGCGAATACCAATATTTACTTTCGTTCCCCGGGGGCCTTTCAGTTTTTTTATCACAGCTTCGTTGGTAATGCCAACGCCGGCAACAGTGTCGTTTTCTATGGTTACAATGCGGTCGCCGGCGCGTAAACCGACTTTTTCTGACGGTCCTCCTGTGATGGTTTGCACGATCATAATGGTGTCTTTTTCAATTCTGAATTGAACCCCAATGCCTTCAAAGTTTCCTTCCAGCGGGTCGTTTACTTGGTTAAATTCTTCGGCTGTGATGTATTGCGAATGGGGATCCAAATCCGAAATCATTTCTCTGATGGCGTCTTCTTCCATTTTTGGCATATCAACAGAATCCACATAATCATTTTGAATGTAGTGCAGAACTGTTGAAATTTTTCCTGAACCCGAAATGGCAGGTAATTTTAAAACATGATCGGAAAATCCGGCGCCGGGATGGAGATAATAACCCAGAAAAATACCCAATATAAAAATAATGGATGCGAATATGGGGATATAAGCTTTGAATTTTGACATAAGTGTTTTAATTAAAGTTCAAAAGTACATAAAAAGCAGGCTTTATACCTAAACTGCATAAAAATCCAGCCGGCCCGCTGGTGTGCTCTTACGTCACATTTTAACTTAGCGGTATTGTTAATGTTTATTTTAATAACAAGTCATTTTGAAGAATCAGATCAAAAAAT
>LZCG01000085.1_pt1 | contig 17562 bp, 20 predicted proteins | sample 768541 | NCBI WGS metagenome assembly LZCG01 (sample SAMN05200874, study PRJNA324366) | oil field metagenome | isolation source: sample BH-FW-1 from oil reservoir | place: India: Bombay High | collected 2015-07-11
TATCGGGAAAGAGGAGAACATCAGCGAGCCAAAACCACCTGCCATTGTTAATGCCGAGGTGGTTATCGCCTTCCCAGTCCTCTCTATGGTTCTCCTAACCGCCTCTACTGGACTGAAGTTAGCCCTCTCCTCGAAGTACCTCTCAAGGACGTGGATTGAGAAGTCTATGCCGAGACCGAGCGTTATGGAGTTGAGGGCGATGCTGATCATTGTCTGCTTTGTCCCAGTCAGAAACATTATGGTGTTCATCGCACCTATAACAGAGGTAATGGCAATCAGAGGCACTACGGCTTTTCTTATGGAGCGGTAAACGCCGAGCAGCAGAATTATTATCAACCCATAGGCTGTGTAGGTCATGGTTGCCTGGCCTGAGGTCATCAGTCTCCCCATCTCTCCGTAAATCACTGGGCCACCTGTTACGTAAAATCCACCTTCCCAGCCAAAGAACTCCACGTCTCTGATTACGCCCTTGTGCGTGGAAATGTACTCGTCCTGACTGTCAGCATTGGATGAGAAGTGGACTGCTATCTGCCCTCCCGAAATGTACCTGCTTACCTCTTCCTGCGGAAGCATTTCGAGAATCTGTCTGAGCTCTTCATCGTTTTCTGGCAATCCTTCAAGCCCGTAGGCTGACCTAACCTCTCTTATAAGCTTTGTAATGGAGCTGTAGTCGTAAATTAGCTCCTCCTTGTCCACAACATACCTGGCAATCTCGTCTATTTTCCTCAGAGTCTCGGCATTGAGCTCATCGACCTCAAGAACAAGGGTGTAGGTCGCTTGTCCTCCAACAAGCCTCTCAATCTCGTTGAAAAGCTGCATTGCCTTGAGGTTTGGAGGAACATACTTGTTGTAGTTTGTCTCAAGCCCAATCTGTGGAGCAGCATAGGCTCCGAAAAGCACTATGACACTCGCAACAACAAGAATTCCTACGGGTCTTGTTGCTGTAACTGTCGAAACTGCTGAAAGAGCCCTCTCAAGACTGCCCACAGATTCCTCTCCCTTCTCAGCCTTTGCCTTTCCTGTTTCGTTCCAGTGATCAATTAGCTTTAGAATGGCAGGAAGGAAGGTGAGAGTGAGGAGGTATGCCACAATGAGGCCGAGGGAGGAGATTATGCCGAACTGCGCCATTGCCGGCATTCCAGGAGCAAGCATGGACATGAAACCTATAACTGTCGTAATGAGGGCCATTACAATTGCCAGCCCCGTTCTGGTTACCGAAATCACGACTGCTTCATCCACATCCTTGCCTTCCTTCCTCTCCTCCTCGTAGCGGTTCTGAAGCTGTGCTCCATACTCAATTGCAAGACCTATTAGCATTGGCAATGCACCGTTTGTGTGCTCTGACAGCGGGATGCCGAGGATGGGCATCAGGCCGTAAACGACCATCACCGACATTACGGAAATCACGAGGGGCAGGAAAGCAGTGTACTTTCTCCTCACTGCTCCGCTGAAGGTTACGAAGAGGATCAGGATCATCAGGATTACGGAGACCATCATTGTGAGGCCAAAGCTTTTGCCGATCTCTCTCTCAATCTGGTAGCTCAGGGCTGGACCGCCAGTGAGTTCGAGAACCAGTCCCTTTGGAGGATCGGAGAACTTGATTACCTTCTCGATTTCGATTGCCACATTCTCCTGCTTGACATCGTCGGTAACAGAGAGCTGGATGAACATCATGGCGAGTGTGGGTTTTGGAAGGAGGTCAGATGCATAGAGGTCGGTTGCGAGCTTTATTTTGCTCTTATCCGCTGGAAGGTCTCCGTAGACTGAGGCAACTATTGATGCAGGCGAAACGACACTGCTGACTCCCTCAATCCCCTCAATCCTGCTCTGCAGTTCGAGGAGGTAGCTGTAAACTTCAATGTTGACGATGTCGTCTCCCTTAATCAGAACGAAAAGCTGCTCCGCCCCAACGTTGAAGTCCTTCTGGTAGAGCTTGTACTGCTTGTAGATTACGTTATCCTCGCTGAACATCGACTCAGTGCCTGAAGTTAGGCTGACGTTCTGAGCAGAGAAGGCGGAGAGGATTACAACTAAGGAAATAATGGAAATAACAAATCCTGGTCTCTTTGCAATGAATCTGGCGATTCTGTCCAGAATCTCTGCAAACATCCCTTACCTCCGCTTTAGGTAGTAGACTGCTGCCGCAAAGAGTATCAGCCAACTACGGCATAGAGACCGTAGGGTGGTTTTGCTGGTGTAACAAGGATTTTTGCCTTTGCAGGCTCGCTGTAAGCCCACTCTCCTTCGGGGTCCTTGTACTTTACCTCAAGGTTGAGAGCGTAGAGCTTTGGTGTTGCGTCGCTGTCAACTGAAATCTTAAAGCTCGCATTCACAGTCTCTCCGGGCTTGAGGTCACCTATGAAGCGGTGTCGTCTGTGGAGGAGAAGGGGTCGACAATTGTTATTCTCGCTGTTGCATCTCTTACCTCAAACTGCCCTGCATTCCTGATGGTGAAAGTCAGAATTCCCTCCTCTCCTGCAGCTATGCTGGGCTGACCTGTCACCTCAAACTCCATTTTCGGATTGACCTTGACTCCAATCTTTATGGGGTCAAGCTCAACGTATTCGTCCTCTGACCTGTAAACAACCGTTATCTCTGCTGGATATGTTACAGGCTGAGCCTCACTCGACGCTTTGAGCTTGAAGGTGACTTTAAAGTCCTCTCCAGCCTTAACTTCGCCAACGTAGTACTCCGAACTGAGCACAGACAGCGGGAGTCGGCAGGAAATTTAACGCTGGCATCCTTCAACTCTGTGTCGCTGACAAGCGTTACCTCCACCTCGCCCTTTGCATTAACGTAAACCCTGCTATCAACGTCCTTTACTGTGATTTCTGGAGCATCATTTACCTCAATTCCGAAGGTTGTCGAGTCACTCTCCTTGGTCTCTCCAAACTCGTCGATGTAAACGGCTTTGATCAGTAATGGATAGGTTCCACCATCCCTGACGTTCAGCTTGACGTAGAAGGTGGCATTAACCGTTTCTCCAGGCTTCAGATCACCAACATAGTATGCAGCAGTTGCAGAGGAGAGTGATGGAGTTGAGGTTGTGGTAGAGACTGGGAATGGCATCCCTGTCATTCCTCCAGCCATCCCAGGCATTCCGGGCATTCCAGCTGGCATTGTGGAAGAGTAGGCAGTGGAGGTGGGCTGGGAGAGGCTGAGGCCCTGAGCCTGTATTGCAGAGGGGGTGTCAAGGACGAGATAAGCACTCTTTGCCGTTTTATCTCCTGTGTTTTTGACTGCAACCGTTATCCTGCCCTTTCCACCACCGATGAGGTTGTTGGTTTCAACCTTCACCACTTCGAGGCTTACGGGCTTCTCCTCGATGTAGATTTTTATGGGGATTGTTTTTGTCTTTTTGACGTATTCGAGTTCGTAATATCTGTTGTAATACTTGTAGACGTAGTATGTTGTGTTAGTCCAGTTTTTGTTGTCTATCAAAGACTCTGAGATTTGTTCGGGCACTATCAGTGGATCCATAAAAGATTCCATCTCTTTCAATTCGTCAATCTGGTAGTAGCTGACCTCAAGGTTAAGTTCGTACTCCCCAGCCTTTGCATTCTCAGAAATCCTGACAAGGAAGTTCAGGTTCAAAGGAGACATGGGTTGCAAAGCGGGAATGCGCTGCTCTGGAGTTTTGACCTTCACGTATTCATTCCCATCAAGCGAAATTTCGACATCGTAGGCAGTGAAAAGCATGCTCTCTCTGCCGTTGAAAAATCCTGCTTCGTTAAGGTCATCGTACTCAATCTTCTCATTCCAGGCGTCGTTGAAAACAACAACAACGAGGTTCTTCTCGTCCCCTCTCTCGAAGTAGTTCGATCCGTATACGTAAGCCACGATGTCTGGCTTCTGCTCGTAGTCCAGTGCCTGCGCTGTAAAGGTTATCACCATCAGTGCTGCCATAACCGTTACAAGCAATCTCATGGTATCACCTGTCGTAGCTGGAGGAACGAAAGATTATATATACCTTACGGAGATTAGCTTTGATGCTCATTGAGGTGCTGAAAAACTTCGGACTGAGCGACTACGAGGCGAGAGCACTGGTTGCACTAATTTCAAAGGGAACGCTAACAGCAAAGGAGGTTTCAGAGATAAGCGGGATTCCGAGAACATCTGTTTATGATGTGATGGATTCCTTAGTTGCCAAGGGACTGGTTGAGTTCTTCGGCAAGCCAAAGAGGTTCAAAGCTCTCAATGCTGAAGACATAATTGCAGTTCTGTCAAAGAAGGTGAACGAGAACATTGAGGTTCTTAAAAGGGAGCTGCCGAAGCTTCAGGCGGAGGAGATTGGCATAATAAAGGTTTACAGAGGAGAAATTGTTCTGGAGAAGCTCAGAGAGCTCGTTGAGAGTGCAAGGGAGGAAATAATTGGCATTCTCTCCTACATTCCAGAGAGCGTTGCTGAGATACTCAGAGGAGCAAAGTGCAGGCTGATTCTGATTGCCTCCAACGCCAGAAGTGTTGAGAATGCTGAAAGCTACGAGTTCGAGAAAAAGGAGGAGGTGGCAAAGAGCTTCAGAAACTTCTGTCACGGACTTTTCATCTTCGACGGAGAGAGGACTCTGAGCATATTCCTAAACGGCACGCAGATTGGATTATGAGCGAGAGTTCAGCTGTGATTGAGTTCTCCAAAATGGTTATGAATCCGGTGCTTGAGTTCATGAGGCGGATGCATGAAGGCTGATTACCACATTCACTCAAAATACTCGGATGGTGAAGGGGAGATCGAGGAGATTGCAAGGAAGGCAAAGGAGAGGGGATTGAAGGCCATTGCCATCGTTGACCACTCAGTCGAGCTTTACTTTGGCCTGACAGAAAAGAAGGCGAGAATGAGGGAAGCTGAGATAGAAAATGCCGCCTCGCTTTACGGCATAAAGATATACAGCGGAATCGAGTGTGGAATTGACGCATCGGGCAGCATAGCCCTTCCAGACCACGAATTTGACTTCATCATTGCCTCAGTTCATGAGTTCGTTTACGGAGAGAGATATTACGAAAGGGTAATCAGGTGTCTTGAAAGCTTTGAAATTGACGTTCTTGGCCACCCCTTCTCACCTCTGTTTGGCTTTGACGGAAGGCTGGCTGAGATGGATGAAAGACTGCTGGACGTGATTGAGGAGATGGGAGTGGCGATTGAACTCAACTCCTCCCACAAATGCCCAAACGATGAATTTTTGAGTCTCTGCATGGATAGAAAAATAACCTACAGCATCGGCAGCGATGCGCACAGCCTTTCGAGTGTTGGTGCTGTTGAGTGGAGCTTGGAGAAGGCTAAAAGATATATGGCGGGAGCGAAATTTTTCAATCCATGAAGTGTATCACTCTAACTGTTGATGCGATAATTCCCTACGAGGGCAAGATCGTGCTGATAAAGAGGTTGAACGAGCCCTTCAAAGGCCACTACGCCCTGCCAGGCGGTATAGTGGAGTATGGAGAGAGAGTTGAGGATGCTGTGCTTAGAGAGGTTGAGGAGGAGACGGGGCTGAAGGGCGAGATTCACTCGCTGGTTGGGGTTTACTCTGACCCAAACAGGGACCCGAGAGGGCATTTTGTCTCAATCTGCTTTGTTGTTATACCGAAGGGTGGGGAGCTTAAGGCTGGGAGCGATGCCAAGGAGGTGGGGCTCTTCAGCCTAAGCAATCTGCCAAACTGGCCTTTGACCATGAGAAGATGATAAAGGATGCGGAGGTGATTTTGCGTGGAATTCTGCCCTAAGTGCAAGAGCATTATGATTTATCAGGGGGACAAGGTTGTCTGCAGGAAGTGTGGTTACGAGAAGGAAGCTGACGACAGCGAGGAGCTTGTAATCAAGGTGGAGAGAAACAAGGAGGATGTTCCTGTCATCGAGGGAGAGAACCTCAAAACTCTGCCCACAACAAAGGCAATCTGCCCAGCATGTGGTCACAACGAGGCTTTCTGGTGGCTCAGGCAGCTTAGAGCCGCTGACGAGAGCGAGGTGAGGTTCTTCCGCTGCACCAAGTGTGGGAAAACCTGGAGAGAGTACGACTGAGCTAAGGTCAGGATAGCAAAACTTAAAATCGCAAAAAATAAGGGGCAAGGGAATGAGGATTGGGGTTTTTGTATGTCACTGTGGCCTTAACATAGCGAGAGTTGTTGACGTAAAGGAACTTGTTGAGTATGCCAAGTCGATTGACGGTGTTGTTCATGCCGAAGATATCGATTATGCGTGCTCCGATTCCGGACAGGAGGAGATTTTAAATGCAATTAAGGAAAATGAACTTGATGCCTTTGTCGTTGCTGCATGCAGTCCAAAACTGCATGAGGCAACTTTCAGAAGGGTGGCAATCAGGGCTGGATTAAACCCCTACGTCGTCGAGATTGCCAACATCAGGGAGCAGTGCTCGTGGGTTCATCAGACTAAGCCAAAGGCTGCTTTAGCAAAGGCTAAGGATTTAATAAGGATGGCTGTTGCCAAGGCTAAAACCAACAAACCGCTTGAGAGGAGAAAGGCTGAAATTGAGAGAAGTGTTGCCATTATTGGAGGGGGAGTTGCTGGGATTGAGGCAGCTTTAACCCTTGCCGATTCTGGAATAAAGGTTTACCTGATTGAAAAGAATCCCACAATTGGAGGGCATATGGCGACCCTCAATGAAGTTTTTCCGACCAATGACTGCTCCATCTGCATTCTCGCTCCGAAAATGAGCGATGTCTGGAATCACGAAAATATTGAGGTTATTACCAACGCAGAGATTGACGAGATTAACGGAAGCGTTGGGAATTTCAGAATTAAGGTAATAAAGCACCCCAGATACGTTGACGAGAGCAAGTGTAAGGGCTGCATTGATGACTGCAGCAGCGTCTGCCCGGTGGAGATTCCAAACGAGTTTGATTATGGTATTGGCACGAGAAAGGCCATTTACATTCCCATCCCTCAGTCAACTCCGCTTTACGCAGCCATAGACTGGGAGCACTGCATAGGATGCAGACTCTGCGAGAAAGCGTGCCAGCCCAAAGCGGTGGACTTTGACCAGCAACCTGAAGTCATTGAAATAAAGGCAGGCGCAATTATCGTGGCTACTGGGTACAAAATTTTCGATGCCCGCAGAAAGACCGAATATGGGTATGGGAGATTCAAAAATGTCATCACAACCATTGAACTCGAAAGATTGCTTTCAGCCAGCGGCCCAACAATGGGAAGGCTTCTTAGGCCTTCTGACAGCACGGTGCCAAAAAGAATTGCCTTCATTCAGTGCGTGGGGAGCAGGGATGAGAAGACGAACAAGTACTGCAGCAGAGTATGCTGCATGGTTAGCCTGAAGAATGCCTATGCCATAAAGGAGCGCTACCACGATGCTGAAGTTACAATATTCTACATCGACATCAGAGCCTTTGGAAGAATGTACGAGGAGTTCTACAGGAGAGTTCAGGAAGCTGGTGTTAGATTCATCAGGGGAAAGGTTGGAGAAATCATAGAGAACGAGAATGGAAATCTGATTGTCAGCTATGAGAGCACGCTTGAGGGAGAAATCAGGGAGGAGGAGTTTGACCTCGTCGTTTTGTCCATTGGCATTGAAGGAAACAGAGATTTGGCAACTAAGCTTGGGCTGGGGATTGGGGAGGATGGATTTTTTGAAGTTGCACATCCGAAGCTTAGGCCTGCTGAAACAACGTAAAGGGAATATTCCTCGCTGGGTGCGCTGCAGGTCCGAGAGACATTCAGGACAGCGTTGCTTCTGCTGGTTTAGCTGCAGCAAAGGCAGCTCAGCTTGTGCTTACTGGTGAGACCGAGTTTGACCCATACAATGCGTACGTTGATGAGGAGAAGTGCATCGGTTGCAGAATCTGCGAGAAGGTTTGTGAGTTCAACGCAGTCACTGTCGACAAAAAGCAAGGATAAACCCCAATGCCTGTGCGATGTGCGGTATATGCGTCGCAGCCTGTCCTGCAGATGCAATAGACATGGGATTCTTCAGCGATGAGGGAATTAAAGCGATGATAGACGCTTTAGCTGAGGAGAAGAATGCTGATCCACTCGTTTTGGCATTTGCTGCTGGTACTGCAGCTACGGCGCTGCTGATCTGGCTGGAACAACAAGCAGCAGTATGAGCCAATGTCCGCATTATCAGGGTGCTCTGCTCAGGAAGAGTCGACCCTGAGTGGGTTCTGAGGGCGCTGAAGAAGGGATAGATGGGGTTATCATCGCAGGCTGCAGGCTCGGGGAGTGCCACTTCAAGTATGGCAACTACAAGGCAAAGGACAGGTTCGAGGCTCTAAGAGAGGCTCTTAAGGAAGTGGGCTTGGAGCCGGAAAGGATCAGGTGCATCTGGCACTCCGCTGGAGAGGCTGAGGGCATTGCAAAGGACTTTGACGAGTTCGTGGAGGAGCTAAAAAAGTTGAAGTCAAAATGAAATTTTAGGTATCTGCAAGCTTTCCTGCAAGGTAGTCGTCGTATGCTTGTAGGTCAAGCATTCCGTGGCCGCTGAAGCCAAAGACTATGACTTTCTCCTCGTTGTTCTCCCTCGCCTTTATTGCCTCATCAACAGCAGCTCTTATTGCATGGTTGGTTTCTGGAGCAGGAATGATGCCCTCAGTTCTGGCAAAGAGCACACCAGCTTCGAAGGTTGGAAGCTGCTTTACAGCCTTCGCCTTAACCACACCGTGCTTTACCAGCATGCAGAGCGCTGGAGCATCGCATGGTATCTCAGCCCTCCTGCGTGGATTGGTGGTGGAATGAAGTCATGGCCAAGGGTGTACATCTTCAGTAATGGTGTTAAGCCAGCAACATCTCCATAATCGTACTTGTAATCTCCTGATGTTAGTGTTGGACACGCTGCAGGCTCTACGGCAATTATTTCAAGGTCGCCATTCTTCGTATCGTTGACAAATGGGAAGGCAAGGCCAGCGAAGTTGCTTCCTCCACCCACACAGCCGATTATAACATCTGGCTCCTCATCAATCTTTTCAAGCTGTGCTTTTGCTTCAAGTCCGATGACTGTTTGGTGCAGCAAAACGTGGTTGAGAACGCTTCCGAGACTGTACTTCGTGTTCTCGTTTTTGGCAGCATCCTCAATGGCTTCGCTGATGGCAATTCCGAGGCTTCCCGGAGTGTCAGGGTTCTCTGCGAGAATCCTTCTCCCAACCTCCGTCCTGTTGCTTGGCGACGGAATTACCTCTCCTCCCCATGTTTCCATCATAACCCTCCTGTAGGGCTTTTGCATGAAGCTCACCTTTACCATGTAAACGGTGCAAGCCATCTCGAATAGCTTTGTGGCAAAGCATAGACTGAACCCCACTGTCCAGCTCCTGTCTCAGTTGTCAGCCTCTCAACACCTTCCTTTGCGTTGTAGTAAGGCCTGAGCTACGGCAGTGTTTGGCTTGTGACTTCCAGGTGGGCTTGCCCCCTCATACTTGAAGTATATCCTCGCTGGAGTCTTCAAGGCTTTCTCAAGCCTCTCAGCCCTTATCAAAGGTGTTGGGCGCCAGATTCTGTAAATCTCCCTGACTTCCTCTGGTATCCTTATCCACCTCTCATCGCTCATCTCCTGCTGAATAAGCCCTTTCGGGAAAATGGGCTCAAGGTCTTCAGGTTTTACTGGCTCCTGAGTTGCAGGATGGAGTGGAGGGGGAAGTGGCTCTGGCAAATCGGGCAGAATGTTGTACCACTCCTTTGGAATCTCCTCTTCGTCAAGCATTATCTTTTTCATACAACATGAGAGGAGTCATATTATTTAAGCCTTTTCCCATTTAATGGGAATTTTCCCAGCAAGAAAAGATTTAAAACGAATTGGAGAAGGCAGGACATGAAGCTTGAAAAGTCAAGAAATCTCTATGCAGAAGCCTTAAATTTAATGCCTGGTGGTGTTAGCAGCCCCGTTAGAGCTTTCAAACCCCATCCCTTTTACACTGCAAGGGCAAAGGGTTCGAAGATTTACGACGTTGACGGTAACGAGTACATCGACTACTGCATGGCCTACGGCCCTCTTATCCTTGGCCACGCCAATGAGGTGGTCAAGGAAGCGATAGCAAAGCAGCTTGAGGACGGCTGGTTATATGGCACCCCAATAGAGCTTGAAATTAAGTATGCTAAGCTAATTCAGAAGCATTTTCCCTCAATGGAGATGCTGAGGTTCGTCAATACGGGAAGCGAGGCTACAATGGCTGCTTTGAGAGTGGCGAGAGGTTTCACTGGGAGGGATAAAATAGTGAAGGTGGAGGGGAGCTTCCACGGCGCTCATGATGCGGTTTTGGTTAAGGCTGGCAGCGGTGCCACAACCCACGGCGTCCCAAACTCAGCTGGAGTTCCCGCTGACTTTGTCAAAAACACTCTGCAAGTTCCGTACAATGATGTTGAAAGCCTTTCCGAAATTCTGGAGAAGAATGAAGTTGCAGCACTGATTCTTGAGCCAGTGATGGGCAATTCTGCCTTGATTCTGCCTGAGAAAGATTACTTAAGGGAGGTAAGGAGAATTACTCAGGAGAACGATGTTCTGCTGATTTTCGACGAGGTGATTACTGGATTTAGAGTTTCGATGGGAGGAGCGCAGGAGTACTATGGAGTTAAGCCCGATTTAACAACTCTTGGAAAGATTGCAGGCGGTGGGCTGCCGATAGGCATTTTTGGCGGTAGAAGGGAGATAATGGAAAGAGTTGCGCCATCTGGGGACGTTTATCAGGCTGGAACCTTCAGCGGAAACCCTCTCAGCCTCACAGCGGGATATGCAACTGTGAAGTATCTTGAGGAAAACAACGTCCTTGAAAGTGTAAACAGAAGGACTGAGAACCTCGTTTCTGGCATTAAGGATGTTATAGAGGACAAAAAGGCAGAGTGCGAGGTGGGGAGCATTGCTTCAATGTTCTGCATTTACTTTGGCCGGACTCCAAGAAACTACGCCGAAGCCTTGCAGCTAAGCAAGGAGCGCTTCATGGAGTTCTTCTGGAAAATGCTTGAGAACGGAGTATTTCTGCCTCCATCGCAGTACGAAACATGCTTTGTGAGCTTTGCCCACAGTGATGAGGATGTTGAGAGAACCATAGAGGCGGTGAGCAGGGCTTTATGAAGCTCATTGTTGGGACGAGGGGGAGCAAGCTCGCCCTTGCCCAGACTAATCTTGTTGTTGAACGCCTTAAAGAGCGCTACGATGTTGAGGTTAAGGTAATCAAAACTGAAGGAGACATAATGAGAGATCGCCCCCTCTACGAGTTCAAGGGGATTGGGGCTTTCGTCAGGGCTTTGGACACTGCCCTTGCTGAGAGAAGAATTGATCTTGCTGTGCACAGCTTTAAGGATGTGCCGAGCCAAAGAGTGGAGGGGACAGTCATAGCGGCTGTGATGAAGAGAGATTCGCCATGTGACGTGCTAATTTCAAGAGATGGAAGCAGCATAGAGGAGCTCAGGGAGAACGCGGTAATAGGGACATCCAGCTTGAGGAGAAGGGCGCAGCTTTCGAGGCTGAGACCTGACCTGAAATTCGAAAACCTCAGGGGAAACCTCGACACGAGGCTGAGGAAGCTGAGAGAAGGGAACTATGACGCAATAGTAGTAGCTGAAGCTGGACTCAAGAGGTTAGGCTTGGACAGAGAGGTGGATTATCATCCCTTCCCTCCTGATGTTGTGGTGCCATCAGCAAATCAGGGGATAATTGCCATTGCCACAAGAGAGGGTGAGGAAGAGCTTGTATCCTTCCTCAACGATGAGAAGACATGGCTTGAGGCGATGGTTGAGAGGGCTGTTATAAGAGAGCTCGGAGTGGGCTGTGCCGTGCCTGTTGGTGTTTACGCATCTGCTGGGAGCAGAGTAAAGCTGATATGCGAAATCCTCGACAGCAAGTACCTCAGAGTTGAGGAGAACCTTGCCAAGGAAACTGCAGTGGAGGAGGCTGCGGAGATTGGGAGGGCAGTAAGGAAGGAGATTTATGCAGGTAAGGTTTACATCGTCGGAGCTGGGCCTGGAAGCAAGGATTTGCTCACTCTGAAGGCCTACGAGCTTATAAAGAGTGCAGACGTAATCCTTCACGATGAGCTGATTGGAGATGTTGCTGAGCTGCTTAAGGAAAGCAGGGCGGAGATAGTGGACGTTGGAAAGAGGAGCGGAAGGCACAAGAAGGAGCAGGATGAGATTAACAGATTGCTGGTTGATTATGCCAGGCAGGGCAAGGTTGTTGTGAGGCTCAAAGGCGGTGACCCATGCATTTTCGGCAGAGGGGGAGAGGAGGCCGAGTATCTGGCGAAGCACGGCATCCCTTTCGAGTTCGTTCCGGGGGTGACGTCTGCCATCGCTGTTCCTGAAAAAATTGGAATACCCATTACCCACCGCCGCTACGACCCTGCTGTGGTTTTCATAACTGGAAAGGAGAGCAGAGAGAGGCTGAACTGGAAGGCTCTGGCAGAGCTCAATGCAACAATTGTAGTTCTAATGGGTGTTTCGAGAATCCCTGAAATAGCCAGAAACCTGATGGAGAATGGCAAGGATGCTGAAACACCTGTCGCTATAATTGAGAGCGGTTTCTCTGATAAGGAGAGGGTAATTCTGACAAAGCTGGGTGAGATGGTCGAAAGGGCTGAGGAGGAGGGAGTGGAGCCGCCAGCAATTATTGTCATTGGCAGAGTGGTGGAGCTTTACAGCACTCTTTCCAGATGGCTTAACCAATCTTTTTAAACTTCCGTGGCAATACAAGATATGGCAGTAGACCTCTCTGGCGTGGGAACAAAGTATGAGATAGACACACCTGAAGGCAAGGTTGTGGTTGTTTTTCTTGAATCTGGAAAAGTGCAGCTTTACATTCTTGAGTCAGGCTGCAGCAAGCCATGCTGCATCAATTTGACAGTTGAAGAGGCGAGAAGGATTGGGAGCATCCTTTCAGGTTCAATTCTTGAGAAGGAAGAGGAGGGCGTCGAATTATCCCTTCCTGGTGTTGCCGAGCTTAGAATAGCCGTGCACTCCTACACAGTGCCAAAGAAGCTTTCGGGGAAGAGCATAGGGGAACTCAGGATAAGGAGTGAGACGGGAGCCACAGTCATAGCTGTTTTGAAGAAGGACAGGATGATTATCAGCCCTCCCCCTGAAACTGTTCTTGATTCAGGAGACAAGATGGTAGTCATAGGCGAAAAACACCAGTTAGAGAAGTTCGAGAAGTTACTCAGGGGTTGAGATGGAGTTGGTTATTGCAGTCATCGCGGCAGTCATTGCAGCCTTAACCAGCCGAATGGCCAAGATAACCCCCATCCCTGCCTACATACTGGCTGGAATGGCTTTGGGAAGAGCTGGGTTGCATTTTTCCGAAATCGAGATTCTCGGAAAGCTTGGAGTCGTTTTCCTGCTGTTCTATGTGGGCCTGAAAATCCATCCATCCACCATTAGAAAAACGTGGAAGAGGACAGTTAAAAGCGGCGCTATAGACTTTCTCGTAAACTTCCTTCCACCGCTGGTTATCCTTTATCTCGTGGGATTCAGCCTGAGAGATTCCTTAATTCTCTCCTCTGCGATTTACATCAGCAGCTCAGCAATAAACCTGAAAATGCTCGTTGACGATAGGAAGCTGGTTTTCACCTTTGCAGAGGTTGTTGTTCTGCTGATGGTTTTGAAGACATTGTCATGGTTGCCCTTCCATCCATTCTCTCCGCATCCGAGCCTTGTTTTTGCCCTTTACCTTTTCCCTATAGCCCTTGTCGCTTTAGTTCTTTACTTCCTCTCCCCCCAAATCGAGAGACTCATGCAAAGGGAAGACGAGATTCCCTACTTACTGACATTCTCCATTCCGTCAGCATCTCTCTTTCTGGCAGAGGTGTTCAGAATTTCTGAAGCCCTAATGGCGATACTCTTCGGAGTAGCTCTGAACAGGCTAAAAATTGACAGAATTCTGGTTCCTTTTAAAGAGGTGTTTCTCGCAGTCTTCTTCATCTTCTTCGGAACGATGGTTGAGCTCAGCTTCTCCTACGTTTCTATGCTCCTCATTGCAATTGCAGTCATCGGAAAGCTCGTCGGAGCTTACCTGATAGCCCGCTTCACAACTGCCACGAGCGATGCGAAGGAGTTTTTCAAGTACACCTTAGCCAGAGGTGAATTCACCGTGATTTTCCCAGCTCTCTTTGCCCCAGAATTTGCTGGGATGCTGGCAGCGGTGGTGCTGTTTACTTCAGTTGCTGGTTCTTTGATTGCCAAGCTCTGATTTTTTCAATTGCTTTGTTGAAGGTTAAATGCTATAGACCAAAATTCTTTTATTCGTATGTGACAAACGATAAACAATGGAAGATGCCAAGCTAAGTTTAGATTTGCTGGTTGGCTTATCGATTTTCCTGTTTACATTCATGTTTATAGCTAATTTTCTACCCGGGGTGTTTGCTGACGTGAGAAACGAGATAACTGTCACACATGAAACCTACAAGACAACTGTTTTCTTGGCGGAAACAAAGGGATTCTGGAGAAATGCGACGGCTAATGGTACAGACTGGGAAAATTATCCAGATATATGCAACGATAGTAGCTTCACTTTCCTGCCTGGACTCTCCAAGGGTGAACCGGATTTTCTCTCTTTTGAGAAGGCAAGAAAGTTCAACGAAGTCTGCAATCAGTGTCCAGATAAGTGCAGGGAGATGCTCGGTTTGAATGTCAGCAACGTTTACTTCCACGCTTCTCTGGAATCGCTCTACTCCAGACCTTACGACAGGACGCTCGTTAAGGACAATGATACAACGGTCCTTGATGCGGGATATCCTCTGCCTCAAGGAGGTAATGTTATCAGGTTTGAGAGGTTTGTGTGGCTTGAGCCGAGGCCGGGGCTAACAGGAGTATTTTTGATTCAAACTCAACAGGGTGCTTATCCGACTCCAGTCTGCCAAGCTAATACTACCGGCGGCAATAGTGTCGAATGCATCTCAAATCTAACCTATCCCCTTACCTCTTTAAGCGTTAAAGTTAACCAGATTTTCCAACATACTGCAGCGGTCAGTATATGTGTGGATCGTGAAGAAAAAGTGGTGCTTGTAATATAGGTGGTTCGGGAATAACTGTCAAAGTAGATAACGGAACGAGTCCAACTCCACAAAAAACAGAAACTATAGAAGAGGGAAAAACTTTCGACTTTCTGGACTTCGTGAACACTGCACTTAAGCCAGTTCTAAACGAAGGTGACCCAGTATACGTTAGAATCTCGGTAAGGCAGGTGGATGTGGTGACAGACATATCAGACAGAAACATGGCAAGCTACATGGCGGGTAAAGCGGTTGCAAAACTCGTTGTTTACGGGTGGTGAAAATGAATAAGGCTCAGGCTTTTACACTCGAAGGTGTTATGGCTGCTCTGCTTTTACTTTTGGTCATGTACACCTTCTTCCAGTCTTCGCTGGTGATTTCGCCAATGTGGAGCGAGCTGACAGATGCGCAGCTCAGGTTGCTGGCCAACGATGCTCTGAAAATCCTTGATAACAACACCAAAGTCGAAAATAAGGGGGGAATTCAGATACCTCAACGACAGCCTTCAGGGAATGATTGCGTACCTTGGAAATGATTTCAGTCCAAATCCCGAATTCAGCTCTACCTTAGCCAAGCTCGTGTTCCCATCAAGTTACAGATTGGAGCTGTGCTGGGTTGAGGTTGGGAATGTTATCAACTGCTCTGCGCCAGTACCCAACTCTCCAACCCCCGAAGCTGTTATGGGTACAAGATACGTGGTAATGTCAAAGGAAGAGCTTCGGGACAGCGTTTTCAATTCCACAGGGATCATCGACAAGCTTTCCGACCCGGTCGTTTTTGAGGTGAGGCTGATACTATGGCGTCCATGAATGAGAAGGGACAGATGATAATACTCTTTGCATTGGTTGTCGCAACAATCTTAGCAGCAGTTTCAGTTTTTGCACGCCCAGAACTTGCTTGCAGGCTTTGAAAGCTCAAGAACCCTCATGGTCTTTCCGAAGGACGATATAAGAAATCTCAAGGTAATTGCAGAAAGAGAGTTCATGCAGTTCTGCGGGGAACTGTTGGGGAGTTTTATGAGAAAACCAACAACGTTTCTAATCAGATAAAGCTCTTCTACTCTCAGAAGGGAGTTTATGCAGATGTAATTGCTTACCAGGCCTCCCCACAGATCGTTGAATGCTACTATGTCAGACTTGTCTATATCTCCGGTGATGTTAAATATGAAGACCAGCTATATTGTTGTAGGGGGAGGGGGTGTGTGTGAACGCTAAAGGAGTTTCGATGATCCTTGAGTACATAATTCTCGCGTCAATCCTTGCTGTATTTGTGGTAATACTGAGCCTTAATCTGAATTATGTTCTTGAAGAATCTCAGCTCGTGAAGGTTGTTGAAAACCAGTTTTCTGATGTGTCTGCACAGGCATCTTCGCAAATAGCGGAGAGTTTTCATGCCTCAAAAGATAGGTGACATCGAGTACACCGTAGCTCTGGAGGGGAATAAGATAAAAATAGTCTCAGACGATAATCGCTTTTCCAAACTGCTCAGCCTCGGTGCTATTGCTGATCTCGGAATTGTGAATCTTTCAGGTTTGACGCACAGCCTGAAGGAGCATCACGAACTTGTCTACCAGAAAACGTCATGCATATTTCCGACTGCTGTTATAAATGTTGACAACAGTTCGGTAAAAGTGGGGGAGAGCATCACAGTAGACGTTTCCGACTCTTCTCCTGGCTCGGCATCGAGCTTTGAATGGAGGCTAACTCTCTGGGATGGAACGACGACAGAGTGGAAGAACAGCTCGGAGACAAGTTTGACAATTAATGTTGGTTCATGGAACGAAAACTGCACTTACAGTGAAACGGGAGATTATGCGTTGTGTAACATAATACTTGAGGTCAAGATAGTTTGTGAGGGTGAAGAGCTAACTGACACTGCTAACAAAACCATCCTCATTTATCAAAATACAGAAGAGGAGGGTTATGGAGAAGTAACTGTGGAGAAGTTCGTTGTTCCATCGCAGTTAGAGGTTGGGGAGACTGCTTATCTTCATATCCGTCTCGAAGGGATAGGGATTTCAGGCGGCAAGGCTGTCAATTTGACTTCGGTTCTTGCGTTGGACAGTTCAGGGAGTATGGGGGATTTAGAGCTTATGAAGAACAAGGATGAAAGTTACATCCTTAGATTGGCGACGGAGTTCCAGCATCTCGAAAATTTCACAAACAACGGAGGAAAAGCTTCTGTTACGATTACGCTTCCGACCGAAGTAGAACAATACTCTTTTGTGGCGGTTAAAATTCCGGAATCGTACGAGAACTTTATTATATCAAAAATTGGAAATGATAATTGTCCACAAAAATGCAACTGTACTTCTGATGAAAAATTATGCTACGTTACAGATATTAAATCAGGAGATTTGACTATAGAAGTCAATGGGGACGGAAACCAGCTTTTTGAACTCATCGTCTACCTACCTAAGATTGATTCTCTGAAGGTTTCAGCAATCGACTACCTCAACAGCTTAAAAGAGGGGGACTTTGCAGGACTTGTCGAATATGACGACATAGCAATTGCAAAGCAAGTCAACAGCAGTGAGTATTTACAAAACCTTACAACTGACAAAGAAGACTGTTGTGAACGAAGTGAAAACATGGTCGCAGATGGGGCCACGAACATATATCACGCTTCTCT
>LZCG01000086.1_pt1 | contig 17522 bp, 15 predicted proteins | sample 768541 | NCBI WGS metagenome assembly LZCG01 (sample SAMN05200874, study PRJNA324366) | oil field metagenome | isolation source: sample BH-FW-1 from oil reservoir | place: India: Bombay High | collected 2015-07-11
AATTTCAGAAAAAATGCAGAAGAAAATCTTTTGAACGGATTTCTTCAAAAAAATAAAGCCGAAGGCTTTCATCCCTTCGGCTTAAAATCAACTCTAATCAAAAACTCTAATCAACTATATCTTTATTAACCTAAACCGAGACAAAAATACATATAATCTTAGGGTAACCAACACATTTTCACCGCAATCGGTTGCGAAACCCTGAAACTACTGCTAAAAAACAATTTTATTTTTTCAGAGCCTGTTTTTTATCAAAAATTTTAAAACACACCCTTTCTTTTTTAATATCTGGAATTCATGTAAAGACACGATTTCAGAGTAACATGGTCGGTTTTTAACCGCAATGCTATCGATCGTTTTTCCTACATGGGTTGTTTAATCTTAAGGCGGAAATATTTCGATATTCTCTGAAAAATATAAATTGTTTTTTTGAGGTGGCCTTATCATGTTCTTTATGGTTAGTGAACAATATTTTTTTTTGGCTGTTTAGGTTTAACAGTTTAAATTGAATCTAAATTAAATTTTTCAAAGTCATGAATATTAAAGCATTTGAATTTCCGGAATTGCCATATGAATATGGTGCACTTGAACCTTACATTGATGCGCAAACCATGGAACTGCATTATACCAAGCATCACAATGGTTATTTTAGCAAGTTTACCAACGCTGTGAAAGGAACTGAACTTGAGAATGAAGATTTTGAAACTATTCTGGGTAAAGCCAGTACGCTGGCTCCGGTGGCCCGCAACAATGGGGGCGGTCATTATAACCATTCTTTGTTCTGGACGATTATGTCTGGCGACGGAGGCGGACAGCCTGAGGGAGCATTGGCCGAAGCTATCGACAAAGCTTTTGGTTCTTTCGATGCCTTTAAAGAGGAGTTTGCCACAGCCGCTGCCGGACGATTTGGAAGTGGCTGGGCCTGGTTAATTGTTAATGAAAATAATGAACTTGAAATCTGCTCAACTCCTAATCAGGACAATCCTTTGATGGATACAACCGATTGTATCGGAAAACCTGTTATGGGACTGGATGTGTGGGAACATGCCTACTATCTGAAGTACAACAACCGCCGTCCGGATTACATTGATGCGTTCTGGAACGTGGTGAACTGGAAGCAGGTTGAAAAGAATTACGAAGAACTTATTGCGTAAAAGAATCTCTCACAATTTGTTTGTATTTGGTTAATAGTTGGTTAAGGTAGCCCCGCCTGGTAAGCGGGGCTTTTTTATTTATATGATGCTGATGCTCCATAAAAAAAGCCGTTCTGATTCAGAACGGCTTTTTAAGTTTACAATTCAGTATGTTTTAATAAACATCCCAGAATAATTTGGTTAATAAGTCATCACCACCAATAGCTTCTGCTGCTGCTGCATAATTATCAGCATTCAACGTTTGTTCTTCTACTGGATACGTAAAACGCATGGGCAATGTGCCATCGCTTGTACGACCACTTGGTGGAATATTCATAGCCGGATAGTCCAGACGACGAATCTGGGTATAGGCTACTAATCCTCTTGTGTAGAATGCGATGTACGATTGTGTACCAATGGCTTCTTTCCAGTCGGCATAGGTATCATAGCTACTGTTGCGATATAAGCGTCTGCTTCAGTTTCAGTACCACCCCACCATAAGATTGAAGCTTTAATGGCTTCGTTATAGGCGTCAGCAGCTGTTTGACCGACACTCCAGCCGCGGGCTGCAGCTTCAGCAATATAGAACTGAACTTCGCTGTAGGTCATGAGGATTCCGGGGAATGTAGCTTCTTCAATTACCGGATTGATGTGTGTATGTCCGGAATAAGAACTACTGTATCCGTAAGCTCCGCCTAACCAAACCGGATCATCAATACCATTGTCGCTGGTATCTACTTGATAGGTGAAGAAATTATCCATTCTGGGGTCATTCAGTCCATTCATAAGGTCAATAATTGTATTGGCAGCTACAAAGTCTTTACGACCACTCAATACCAGGTCTTCATGAAGTGGATTTGTATTAGGAGAAGCCCCTGCATATGAGAAAAATGCTCCATCATCTGATGTAGTAAAAACACCGGCAGCTACAGCTGCTTCAGCATTGGTTTTTGCTGTTCCTGCATCGTAATCGGCCAGATTCATTGCTATTTTAAGCTTTAATGAATTAGCAAATTTAATCCATGCGGGAACATCTCCACCATATATCAAATCATCATCTGTAAATGCATGTGAAGAGGCGTCCATACTTGCAATGTCGGCATTTACCCGTTGCAGTAAATGTTCATAAATACCCTGGTCATCATCATATGACGGTGTGATATTTTCAATATCAAGCGCCTCTGTATAAGGTATATCACCAAAAATGTTAACCAGATTCTGATAAGTGTAAACACTTAACAAATCGATAATGGCCAGTTTATTGGCAACAGAAGCTTCTGTCTCGGGTAAAATGATCTCGGCGTTCTCAATTTTGATTTTTGCCTCTTTCAAGGGTTTCAATACATTCTGATAATAAATCTCGAATGCATTATCAGCAATCGTACGGTTCACTATATCATAATTAGCTTCATCCGTATAAGTAGTCTCTGTCCAGTATTGTGCAAACAGTTTCCAAACATTAAGGTTTACATTGGTACTGGATATTTGGTCTGATAACTCTTTTTGAGCGTAAGCAAACAATGGTTCTGCATTAACATCTTCCGGATTTTTTTCATCCGTGTTGAAATCGTCAAAGTTTTCAGTACATGCAGATAGTAAGCCTACCAGAATTACTATAATTAAATATTTTGTTTTCATGTTACTAATATGTTTTTAATTAAACGTCAAGTTAATGTTGAAACCTATATTTCTGGCAGTTGGCATTACACCACTTTGCCATCCCTGAACGTTACCTGCACCTTGAGAGGCTTCCGGATCTGCATAGGGCAGGTCTTTGTAAATAATCCAGAGGTTAGAGCCGATGATGCTAACCGTTGCGCTGGAAATGAATGTGTTATTCAACAGATTTTTGGGAAGCATATAGCTTAATGAAGCTTCACGCAGTTTTACGTAAGTAGCATCATAGATATATCTTCCGTTTGGACTGGTTGCCCAACCATCAGCACGATAGTTAAAGCCGGAGATTCTTTTGGTGTTCTCTACATAACTGTCGTATTCTCCATCGCCGTTTTCGTCGATGCCTACGACACCATCAAGAAGGATACCACCACTGGCAGGATCATCTTCCCATACGTAGTCGCTAACCTGGGTTTGGATAACCGGGTCTCTTTCCTGGTTGCCCAAATCGTTGTTTTCAACAGTTTCGGGATACAAACCGGTTCCCATTCCATACCATTGGTCGAGGGAGAAAATGCTTCCGCCCATCTGTACATCAATGAGGAAACTCAAGCTAAAACCTTTATAATTTAAGGTGTTTGACAGACCTGCGTTCCAGTCTGGCTGAACGGATCCCAAAACAATATCGGATGTTCCCGTAGAAACATAGTAACCACTAGGGCTGACTACTTTTCTTCCATCGGGTGAATATACAAAATCAGTTCCCTGGATGACACCATAAGGTTCGCCTTCACGGGCATTGATACTAACACCGCCTTGCAATGAAGCAATCTGCAGGTTTTGGATATCTTCTCCCAATGATATAACTTCGTTGTTGTTTGATGCCCAGTTGGCAAGAACATCCCATTTGAATTCTGAAGTTTTAATCGGGGTTCCCTTAAGTTGAATTTCGATACCGGTATTTTTAATTTCTCCGATGTTTACATATTTAGCGTCATATCCTGTAGCAGCTGAAAGTGCCAAAGGAACAACCTGGTCAATTGTGTTGACTTGATACCATGCGAAGTCAAGGCCAACACGATTGTTGAAACCAACTAACTCAAAACCTGCTTCAAAACTTTCGGATATCTCAGGTTTCAAATCAGGGTTTACTTTATATGATGTAAACCGGGCCATACCTACACCGTTAATAGGTGTTACAAGCCGGTATGTCTGAGACAATCGACCCCACTCGGCATCGTTACCAACCTGTGCATAATTTAAGCGGATTTTACCCAAATCCAGTTCCGGCATATCCAACAATTCTGAAAACAGGAAGCTGGTTGTTACGGAAGGATAGAAATAAGAACGGCTGTCTTCCGGTAATGTGGATGACCAGTCATTACGTGCGGTCAAATCCAAATATAGCATATCCAGATAACCAAATGAAGCACTGGCATAGGCACCATCCACACCTACTCTTTCATAGGATTCTTCAGGTGGTACCATCGGAAAACGGCTGTTGCTGAGTGAAAAGATGCCGGGAACAGCCAGACCGCCATTGGTAGAAGCCCTTACAGATTCATAATAGGTACGTCTGAAGTTGGCACCGGCAATGGCATTCAGGTTGATATCCTCTGACAAATCCCGGTGAAACTTCAACATAGCATCGAAGTTGGTTTCCGTAAAATTAATGGAGGTTCTCGCATAACCTGATTGTGCATCCGGATAGCCAACACCAAATGCGCCGGCAACAGACCCCACTGCTTTTCTTTCTTCCTGAAGAAAATTATAGTGGTCTAATGAATATCTGGCCATAAAGCTCAGGTCTTCTGTTATATCCCAATCCATTTTGGCATATCCAATGACGCGGTCACGCTCATCAGATTGATAATTTTCATACCGCTGCCAGTATGGGTTATCCCAGTAAATTGGAGACAAATCGTTTTCGCTATGTGGGTTCCAGGTTAAGTTCTTGCCGGTTAAATTATAATAATCTTCCTGCATTTTCATATCAACACCCACGTTGTACCACTGACGGAACATGGACATAATGTTATCAGAATATCCGGTGTGGTTACGTCCTTTGGTATAGGTGTTGGTATAATTTGCTGATGCAGAAAATTTCAGATTATCCGATGCACTATAGGAACCGTTGAAATTGAGGTTGTTTTTCTTCAGTTCACTGTTGGGCATAATCCCTGTTTCATCTGTATTGGTATATGACATCCGGAATGTAGCTTTTTCGTTACCACCACTTACATCAAAATTAGTGGTGAATGTACGTCCGGTTTCAAAGAAATAGCCCGCATCATTTGCGCCGGTACATAAGGTGACTTTTGCATGTAAGTCGGAGATTCCGGATAGAAGGCATCCCATTGAAAAACGTTTAAATCAGGATTGAAAGCAGAACCTCTGGAGGCATCCTCCGTCGTTGGTACCACATAATCATTCGTGCCATCACCGTCAAAATCATAATAATAAAGACCTGGATATTCTGTACCACTGTAATAAGGGCCGTAACCGCCGCCATATTGGTCCTGATACTCAGGGAAGGTTTCTTTATCGTAGGAGTGGAACATGGTGCTGTGGTTTAAACTAATGTTTAATTCTTTCCCTTTTGTTGCTTTCCCTTTTTTAGTAGTAATCAGAATAACACCGTTGGCAGCTCGTGAACCATACAGGGCTGTAGCTGCAGCACCTTTCAGAACACTTGTGCTTTCAATGTCGTTGGGGTTAATGTCAGCAACCGGGTTACCATAGTCATAGCCACTACCTCCACGGCTTTGATAAGAGGTGTTGGTGTTTTGGTTGTTAACAGGAACGCCATCAACAACAAACAATGCCTGGTTGTTTCCCAGTAGTGAGGATGAACCACGAATCAAAACGTTTGATGAACCACCCATGTTGGTGTTGGCTTTAATCTGAACACCAGCCACTTTACCTGACATGGAGTTGATAACGTTTTCATTTTTTGCCCGGTTCAGCTCATCACCGCTAACTTCCTGTATGGCATAACCCAGTGATTTCTTTTCACGGGATACGCCCAGAGCTGTGACCACAACCCCTTCCAGCGCCTGAATTTCAGGTTCAAGCACTACATTGATGATGTTTTGGTCACCTATGGTTACCTCTTGAGTGACCATACCTACGAACATAAATACCAATGTTTCGGCATCTTCCGGTGCACGTAGTTCGTAGTTTCCTTCCAAATCCGTGGTCGTACCTACTGTTGTGGATTTTACAACAACTTGTACGCCCGGTATTGGACTACCATCTTCGGAACTTGTTACGGTACCTGTGATGGTCTTTTGAGCCAGCGCTGCGTTAAACCCAAACAGGGTCAGCAACGCCATCAAAAACGTAAATTTTCTCATAACACTTTTTTAGTTTAGTTTGACTTTGAGTTAAGTTACGACAATTATACTACCTCATAATTGCTTTTATTTCACTCTTAGAAAAACGAAAGTAGAAAAAATATTAAAACAACATGAAGTTTGATGAATTTTTCTACAATTTTGTCAACTTTCATGGCTTTTTTCACTTTTTTCAGTAAAAATGTTTTGTTATTTTTTGGTGTGTATTGGTGGTTTATTTATTCAGTTGTGCGGTGAATCATGAATAATACATTTATTTAGGTTTGTAAAACGTATCTTTTTTTGTTAAATCTGAAAAATTTTATGGCTTATTTTATACGCCCCGTTGTCTGATAAAAAAAATGCAAAGATGTTTTTGGTTGAGGAGGTAAATAGTTAATTGGTTAATTAGTTAATTAGTTGATTGGTTTTGTAGTTAATTGGTTAATTAGTTAATTAGTTGATTGGTTTTGTAGTTAATTGGTGAAGACATCCTTTTAATTTAACATTATAATTATTTATTCAATCAACCAATTTTTTTCATTAGCACATCAACACTTTTACCAGCATCAGTCTGTTGCTGCCTCTGTCCAATCAGCGTTTTTGAATGGCGTTATGGGCGACGGCGGGGAGAAAGTCAAAATTTCATTGCTCATTGTTTTCGTTATTGCCCTGAGCTCTTTATTATCTGACATTACCTCTGCATCACTTATTGACGATTGGCCATTGCATAAGTATTATTCAACCGGACAACAATGTTTTTTTAAACATTTTAGGGTGTTCAGGGTTTATCGTGGCATAATTTTAATCTGACAATACATTCAATGAAAACAGAATTAACCTCATTAGGTCATGTTCAGGAAGCCATACAGGGAAATGAAGGTATCTTGCTGTATATCTATAATGATCACTGCGCCCCTTGTCTGAGCCTGCGTCCGAAAGTGAAAAACATGGTAGAATCTAAGTTTCCTGAGCTGAAGTTGGTACTCGTAAACTCAGAGTTTTATCCGGATATTCCGGCTCACTTTGGTATTTTTTCCAATCCGGCCATCCTGCTTTTTATTCAGGGTAAAGAATATCACAGGGCCAGCAAATATGTTTCGGAAAGCCAACTCTCCGAAACCATTGGCAGGCTTTATGAGATGGCTTTTAACTAAGTAATTAGCTGTTGACGAGACGTTTTGGCTACGTTCCCAATGCCCGGTGGCTTTCTGTTGGGGGGTACCGGGTTTTTGAGACCGTTTTTTTATCCCAGCGATCCGATGGTTTCCTCCACCTCTACAAGTATTTCCTTGCTTTTTACCAATTCCTTCATGGTGTTATGGTCGTTATACAACGGCCGGTCAGTTTCCAGAAAAGCCACATGTTTTCGAATGGTCTCTTTGGCTTTCTGAACACCATGACCAAATTGATATTCCCTGAAATCCAGTGCCTGGGCGGCGGCCATAAATTCAATACCCAAAATTCCGTAGGCATTATCCAGAATTTGCATGTTTTTTAATGCGGTATTCATGCCCATCGAAACAAAGTCTTCCTGGTCGGCAGCCGCCGGGATAGACTGCACCGATGCCGGTGCTGAAAGGATACGCTGTTCGACGATTTGCATATCAGCCGTATATTGCTTAGCATCAGTCCTGAAAACATGCCGGCTCCTTTGGTCAGAAATGGCGGCAAGCCACCACTTAAAGCGGGATTATTCAGCCGGTTCATTCTTCTTTCTGATAATACACAAACCATTGTAATGGCTGCCCCGGCCATATCCATGGGCAATGAAACCGGAGTGCCCTGAAAATTAGCACCGCTGAGCTGCAGGTTTTCATCAGGGAAAAAGACCGGGTTGTCCCCAACGCCATTCAGCTCAATTTCTACCTGCGATTGTGCATAGGCCAGCGCATCATGTGCTGCACCGATAACCTGGGGTGTTGAACGCATGGAATAGGCATCCTGTACCTTGCTTTTAATTTTTTTGGCTTTTAAGTCGCCTCCTTCAATCAGTTTTTCAATGGCTTCAGCGCTTCTGATTGCGCCGGAAAAACCGCGGGCTTCATGTAGCTTCCGTGTGTAGGGGCCCATGTTGGCTTTTAGTGCCTCCAGCGACATGGCGGCTGCAATTTCAGCCTGTTTCAGAAAATCGTTGGCATCATAAAGAAACAGCGCACTCATCGCTGTAAGTATGTTCGACCCATTGATCGTAGCCAGCCCGTCGCGGGCCATTAATCCCGGCGTGGCAATGCCGGCTGCTTCAAGGGCCGCTTTGCCTTCCATGAGTTCTCCTTTGTAGTAGGCTTTTCCTTCTCCTAACAGCAACAATGCTATTTGCGCCATCGGGGCCAGGTCGCCCGAGGCCCCTACAGAACCTTTTTCACACACAAATGGGGTTACCCCTTTGTTGAGCATTTCAACCAGTGTTTGGGTGATTTCCAGGCGGTTGCCCGAATGACCTTTGGCATGTACGTTAATTCGCCCCAGCATAGCTGCCCTGACATATTCCTCCGGCAGGGCTTCACCAATACCAGCTGAATGGTTGTAAATAAGATATTTCTGAAAATCTTTGATTTGGTTGTCGTCAAGTATGACTTCTGAAAATTCGCCAATACCGGTGTTGACGCCATACATAATTTCATGCTTGCTGATTTTGTCTTCAAGCATTTTTCTGCATTTTAATATCCGTTGTTCGGCTTCCTGATGCAGTGTAACTTTTTCATAGTGACGGGCTACCCGAACGACTTTTTCGATTGTCAGGCTTTTTCCGTCAATGATTAGTGTCATAATTGTTATGATTTGGTTGAATGGATAAAGGTAAAGAAAAATATAAGGCTGTCTCAAAAAGTCTTTGCGGAAATTTTAATGGTCTTAGTGGTTGTTTTTAATGTGTTGAATCACGAAGTAATTTCCGGGATTACATCACCAAATTTGACTTTTTGAAACAGCCTTATGAAAGTTAGTTTTATTACCAAAAAAAGTATGGCGTTATTTCAAATCCGGGTCATCCACATTACATTCATAGTTAATGGTTTAGCGCAGGTGTTTTTTTCAAATCCCCTCTATTAGCCCATCGGGAAGCGAGATTTCAACAGTACGCAAAAAGGTAACAGCCTTTTCAATATGTGGATACATAACCTGGTCATTATCAATAAAAGGTACCTGTTGCCGAAACTGTTCGACAAATTTTTCAAGGTAGGGCGATGTCTTCAGCGGCCTTCTGAATTCCAGAGCCTGTGCAGCATTCAGGAGTTCAATAGCAAGGATGCGTTCAAGATTATGTATGGTTTTAAAGGCTTTTGTAGCGGCATTGGCCCCCATGCTTACATGGTCTTCCTGACCTTGCGACGAAACAATGCTGTCTATCGAAGCCGGGGTACATAATTGTTTGTTTTGGTTTACAATAGAGGCTGCCGTATATTGCGGAATCATAAAGCCGCTGTTCAGTCCGGGGTTGGCTACCAAAAATGAAGGCAGTCCGCGCTCGCCATTGATAAGTTTAAAGGTTCTCCGTTCGGATATATTTCCCAGTTCTGCAATGGCTATAGCCAGATAATCAAGCGCCAGGGCCAGGGGTTGGCCATGGAAGTTGCCTGCGCTTATAATCAGGTTTTCATCAGGAAAAATGGTTGGGTTGTCAGTAACGGCATTAATTTCATTGGAAAATATTTTTGCCACATGATTCATGGCATCTTTAGAGGCCCCATGCACCTGGGGAATACAACGGAAGGAATAAGGATCCTGAACATGTGTTTTTTCCTGGCGGATAAGCTCGCTGTTTTCGAGCAAATCGCGGAAAATGGCTGCCGTCGAAATTTGTCCCTGCTGCTGCCTGATTTGGTGAACTTCATCATAAAAAGGTTCAATCCTGCCATCGAATGCATCCAGCGAAATGGCGCCGATAATGTCTGAAAGCTGCGAAAGTCTGAACATTTTTATCAGGCTAAAAACGCCATAAGCCGTCATGAACTGGGTGCCGTTGAGTAATGCCAGCCCTTCTTTCGACTGCAATCTGATGGGTTTCCATCCCAATTGATTTAAAACTGCAGCTGCTTCCTGCTTTTTGCCATGATAATAAACATGTCCTTTTCCGAGCAACGGCAGGGAAAGGTGGGCCAAAGGAGCCAGGTCGCCCGATGCCCCTAAAGAGCCCAGCTGGTAAACCACTGGCAGCACATCTTCGTTATACATATCCGCCAAACGGCGAACCGTTTCCACCGAAGCCCCGCTGTGGCCGTAAGATAATGCCTGAATCTTGAGAAGCATCATCAACCTGACAACTTCACCGGGGACTTCTTCGCCGGTGCCACAGGCGTGCGACATCACCAGATTCTCCTGCAGTTGGCCCAGGTCTTCCCTGGATACCTTTACGTCACACAGCGAACCAAATCCGGTGGTTACCCCATAAACCGGTTCTGCCTGGTTGGCAATTTTTTCGTCCAGATAAAGACGGCACTTTTGAATTCTTTTTATAGCTTCAGCCGAAAGACTGATTTTTTTGTTTTGTTTGTATATTTCAAATACTTCGTGAAAAGTTAATTTCTTTCCGGGTTGAATTTCATGAATTTGCATATGATATTGATTTTAATGAACAGAAAAATAAAAGTTTGCAGCATGGCATTTTAATGCCTTAAACATGCTTTCTCTGTTGATATCAATTATATATGCAAGTATCCAATTCATAGAATAATTTTATCAGGACAGAAGTGAAATGATCTCATCCACCTGGCGTTCTGACTGAGTGCCCTGTTCCATATCTTTGATGGTTAGTTTGCCTGAGTTCATCTCATTTTCACCTACCAACACAACGTAAGGAATGCCTTTGTTATTGGCATAGCTCATCTGTTTTTTCATTTTGGCAGCCTGCGGATAAATTTCAGAAGCAATACCTGCTTTCCTGAGTTTTGCCAGGATAGGCATGCAATAGTCCTGTTCCTTCCCGCCAAAATTCACAAACAACACTTTTGTTGTGGTGGCAACATCCTTTGGAAATTTTTGCTCCTGTTCCATCACATCAAAAATCCGGTCAGCCCCAAAAGATATTCCGACGCCCGAAACCTCTTTCAATCCGAAAACTCCGGTCAGTCGTCATAACGACCGCCGCCGCAGATGCCTGCCCATAGGGGTGTCTTTGGCTTTTACTTCAAAGATGGCGCCGGTGTAGTAATCCAGTCCCCGGGCCAACGTCAGGTCGGCTACAAGGGTTGTCGTAAGGTTTAACAGTTTGCTTTTTCCCAGCAAAAACGAAAGCTCTTCGATTCCTTTCATGCCGGTTTTCGAATCTTTTAGAAGCTGGCTGAGTTGTTTGATTTTTTCTTCATTGGGGCCTTCCAGTAGCAATACCGGTTCCAGCTTTTCAACAACGGCTTGGGGCAAGCCTTTTTCGACAAGTTCTGTTTTTACATTTTCGAGGCCAACTTTGTCGAGTTTGTCGATGGCGACAGTGATGTCAATAATTTTTTCCGGATACCCAATCCATTCGGCGATTCCGGCCAGGATTTTTCGGTTGTTGATATGCAGAGTGGTATTGATATGAAGTCGGCTGAAGACTTCATCAATAATTTGGATAAGTTCCAATTCGTTCAGTAGTGAACTGGAACCAATCACATCGGCATCGCACTGGTAAAATTCGCGGTAACGGCCTTTCTGGGGTTTGTCGGCACGCCATACCGGTTGTAGCTGATAGCGTTTAAACGGAAAAGTGATTTCGTTGCGGTGTTGTACCACGTAGCGCGCAAACGGCACGGTCAGATCATAACGCAATCCTTTTTCTGAAATTTGTGGGGTAAGTTTTGCTGTTTGCTTTTCTTTCAAAAAGGTTTCATTAACTTTACGCAGATAGTCGCCTGAATTGAGAATTTTGAAAAGCAGTTTGTCGCCTTCTTCACCATATTTCCCCGTAAGGGTATCCAGGGTTTCCATGGCAGGAGTTTCAATTGGTTGGTAACCATACAGTGCGTAAACCTCTTTAATGGTATCGAAAATATAATTGCGTTTGACCATCACCTCGGGTGAAAAGTCGCGTGTTCCTTTTGGGGTGGCTGGTTTCATAGCTAATCTTTTTTTAAAACCGCAAAAGTAATGGTTTTATCTGTTTTGAAATGTACAGAGGTCTTCTGTTGTGTGGCAGGGATTCTCTCAGGGAATGGCTGTTTTCAGGAGGCCGATTCATTTTTTTTCGTCATAAGCTGCTCCAGTTCGTAGGTAAAAGCTCCCCAGCTGAAGCGGCTTCTGACAAAAAGATAACCGTTCTCAGCAATTTGTTTTTGTTGTTGTTTTTGGGATAAAAGCAAAACAATATGGTCTGCAAGTTCCCGGGCATTTTCACCTACCATGATCTCCTTACCCGGTTTGGCTCCCAGCGAAATATTAGCGATGGGAGTGGTGATACAGGCCATTTTCATGGCCATAGCTTCGAGAAGTTTGTTTTGAAGTCCAGACCCGATGCGCATGGGGGCAATAAACAGACGAGCTGCGGCATAGCTGTCTCTGATGTCATCAACCCAGCCCGTAATGTCCACATGGTTTTGTTGCGCCAGTTTTTGTACCCTTCTGTGGGGTTTGGCACCGGCCAGCAATACTTTGATATCAGGAATAGTTTCTTGAACCAGCGGAATGATTTCCTGTACAAGGTATTCTGCGCCATCTATATTTGGTGCGTAATTCATGTTCCCGACGAAAACCAGGTCGTATTTTTTATCTGCTTTAACGGGATAGAAAAAGTCTGTATCAATCCCGTTGGGAATGATTTTAATCTTATTCTTTTCCGGATGGTCGATAAAATCCCGGTCGGTTTCTGAAATAATGGTTGCATGGTCGAAATCGCTGAAAATGCTGCGTTCATATTTTTTCAGCCGGGACGCTTCATTTTCTAATAAGGGTTTCAGATACCACGAATCGCGGTAAGCCCTTCGTTTCATGTTTTCCGAAAAAGCATCCTGATAATCAAAGGTTTTTGGGATAGCAACCCGTCTGATATATTCAGTGGTTCTGATAAGCTGAGCATAGAGGTGGTCAGGCTGATGTTTTTCGATAATTTGAAGGATGTGTTGTTGGGCTTTACGGCTAAAATAAAATCCTGTTTGAAAAGGCCATCCGTTAAAAAAGGCCCGTATCAGATTCATTAGAATTTGCGGTTTGGTTAACGGAATGAAGTAGAGATGGGCGGCGATTTCACGAAGTTTGGTTTCGGCGTCCGGGTGAATGTTGCCGTGATTGAGGGCACACAAAATAATTTCATGGTTTTTGGAAAGGTAGCGGAGTTGGTGATATGCACGCAACTTGTCGCCTTTTTCAATCGGGTAGGGGACCCTGGGAAGCAATACAAGTATTTTCATAAACGCATTTTGTTTGACCGTGGCCTTTAGGCAAAAGTAAAAAGAAATCGGACGTCAAAGGGTCAGGTAAAACTGTTCCAGTTTTTTGATGATTTTTTGGCTGTCGTACATTGTTTTTATTAATACGCCGGCTTCCCGACCCATAGCTTCTGCTTTGCCCGGGTTATCACTAAGGCTGATGATTTTTTCGGCAAAGGTGTTGGCATCGTCGGCGAGGCTAATGTTGTGGCCGTCAGTGACCTTAATACCTTCGGCGCCAACAGTAGTGGAAATCACAGGCTTGGATAGTGCCATGGCTTCAATTATTTTAATTCGGATGCCGCTGCCCGACAACAAGGGTACTACCATAATGCCTTTTGAGGCCATAAAATCGAAAGCGGAATCTACTTCGCCAATCACATGGACACCAGGATATTTTTTTGTGGTTAGCCATGCAGGCATATGTCTGCCAGCCAGGTATAATGGTAGTTCAGGTCGCTCCCGGTTTACTAAAGGCCATACTTTTTCCAAAAACCAGCGGATACCTTCTTCATTGGGAATCCAGTTCATGGAGCCGATGTGAAACAGAGATGGAAATTCTGGTTTCACTTTGGCAGGCGGGACGTCGGATAATGTGAGGCCAAACGGAATATCGGTAACGCGCTGGTGGAATTGCATAAAAAATCTTGCATCCTGCGGGGTGATGGCGGCAATACCATCGAATAGGTTCAGGTTTTCGATTTCATATTTTTGCAATGTTTTAATAAGGTGACGCAGGTACCATTTTTTAAAAGGATTCCGGGAGCTTTTTCTGACGCGTTCCCAAATTTTGTGTTCAATATTGTGTGCCCGCAACACAATGCGGGCATCTGAAAATTTTCTGATAGTAGCAATGTAAGGTGTGATAAATAACGTTTCCAGCTGAATGATGTCAAAATAATTTTCAGATAGAATTTTTATGATTTTCCTTTCAAAACCTTTATCGATAAAACGGGTAACATGATAGGATTTTGAGGAAAATAAATTCAGAAAAGCCGGCAATGGTTTTATGGAAAGGTCGATATAGGCCAGTTCGATCCGGGTCTTGTTGCGGTAGGATTCCGGGATGTCTTTTTTATTGATAAAATATTTATTGGAATTGATAGCAAGTACTTTAACCTGATGACCTGCATCTGCCATTCCTTCGATAAGCTGGTTCATCGCAATAGGCCCGCCTTCTGATTGAGGATAAGGAGATTTATTACATATAAAAAAATGTTCATCAGGATTTTATTTTCATGAATTTAAGTATTTTATGGATATTTCTCCGCCATAGTTCTGCGTCAAAAACCGGTGCATCCGAAGTGGCTTTGATAGTCAGGAAAATACCAACCGGCAATAAAAGAGCCGAGGCAATCCACATGCCTTCATAAACCGACACAATACCTGCTTTGGCATATTTTTCACCGGTGATGGAAATGATATGGTAAATCACAAAAAACAGCACCGACACGACCAGTGGGAGGCCCAGCCCGCCTTTTCGGACGATGGCGCCAAAAGGGGCTCCTATAAAAAAGAAGACCAGGCAGGCAAAAGATAAGGTGAATTTACGGTGCCATTCTACCTGGTATTTGTTGATAAGGCGTTCCTGGCTTTCTATGTCTTTGATAGTATATTTTAACTGGTTTTGATTACGTCGTGCCGAAGAGAGCGCCATGCTGATAAGCGATTCCCGCTCACGCACCGGGAGTGAATCAAAAAAATGGACGGGAATGGTGTCGGTGAGGAGCCTGTCGTCCGGTAGGTCTTTGGCCCGGTTAAAATGAAACAGGGTGGAACGCACGATTTTTCCTGCATAATTTTTTTTTCGGGTGTTTAGTGTTTCTGTCAGCGAATCTTCTGTATGGCTGAGCTGCTGTAGGTTTAGCATGTGATAATTATTTCTGAAAAGATCTTCATCGGTACGCTGTAGGTTAAATCCTGATAAATCGAACTTCATCATCTGGCTTTTAAAATGTGTTCTTTGCAGGGGCCGCTTGTCATAATCATGACGCTTCTCTTGTTCTTCATAATTGTAGCCGTTGTATAGAGTGAAATATAAGCTGCTTTGGTCGGGACTGAGGTGCATCACACCTGAATCGGCCACTGTAATTTTTACCTGGTTTTTTTTATCCGTATGGTCATAAATTTTTAACCCTTTCAGGGTGTTGCCATCCTTGCCTTTTTTCTCAACCCGGATTACATAACCATCAATCCCGTTGTAATAGATTTTTTCTTTGATGTTAAAGGCCAGTTTTTGTTCTTTGACATCATATAATATAGAGCGAAACTTTAGATTTGCTACCGGCATCACATTGTTGGAGAAGAAAAAAGCTGCAATGCTTAATACTGCAATAAAAACAATCAGGGGATACATGATTTTTTGCAACGAGATGCCGGAAGCTTTCAGCGCCACCAATTCATAGCGCTCCCCTAAATTTCCGAAAGTCATGATGGAAGAGAGTAGCACAGCCAAAGGAAGCGCCATGGGAACAAAAGTGGCTGAAGCATAAAACAACAATTCGGTGATGATGTACCATTCCAGGCCTTTTCCGACAAGGTCGTCAATGTATTTCCATAAAAATTGCATCAGCAACACAAAAACGGCCACAAAAAAAGTCCCGATTAAGGGGCCCAGATACATTTTTAATATGAATTTGTGTAGTTTTTTCACCTGTGTTTTATGATTTTTTTGTGAAAGCAAAGATAGTGCAAATAAGATTGTCCCATATATTTTCATAGTTTTGTGCAGATCGTTTTAATATGTTTTTAGCCCGATAAGTTTAAAGAATAAACTTTGTGATGTGCCGCTTCATAAAAGCTAAGATTTAACTATAATAACTTAACAATGAAAATAATACCTGTAAGAACCAAGCAAGACATAACGAAATTTTATGATGTAGCCCGATGGGTTTACCGCGACAATCCTTATTGGGTTTGTCCGTTAGACAGCGTGATTGAAGATATTTTTGACCCTAAAAAAAATGTGTTTTTCCAACATGGAAGTGCTGAACGGTGGATATTACAGGACGATAAAGGCCGTTATATCGGGCGTGTTGCGGCTTTTATTAATGAGAAAAAGGCCTATAATTTTGATCAGCCTACCGGTGGTCTTGGTTTTTTTGAAGTTGTGAATAACAAACAAGCAGCATTTAAACTTTTCGATACTGCCAAGGCATGGTTGCAGGAAAGAGGGATGGAAGCCGTGGATGGCCCTATTAATTTTGGAGAGAATGATAATTTTTGGGGTTTGCTGGTGGAAGGTTTTGAATCGACACCGGCTTTTGGCATGAACTATCATCAGCCTATTACAAAGATTTTTTTGAAGCCTATGGCTTTGAGGTTTATTTCGAGCAGGTCACCAATATGCTGGATTTGAGCAAGCCTTTTCCGGAAAGGTTCTGGCGTATTGCCGACCGTGTCAGACAGCGTTCCGGATATCTTTTTAAACCTTTCCGTTTTGAACAGCAAGATAAGTTTATTGCTGATCTGAAGGAGGTTTATGATGATGCCTGGCGTTTTCACGAGAATTTTACCCCCATCAATGCCAAAGATGTGAAGCATTCTCTTGATGAGGCGCGTCCGTTTTTTGATGAAGATTTGGTCTGGTTTGTTTATCATCAGGATGAACCAATCGCCTTTTTTATTATGTATCCTGATTTCAATGAGATTTTAAAGCATTTTAATGGTAAAATAAAAGGGCTTGGAGTGCTTAAGTATTTATGGTTGAAGAGTCGTAAATCAACTTTTACCCGAACAAGGGTAACGATTATGGGGGTTAAGCCACGCTATCAGCGAATGGGAATTGAATCAGGAATTTTTTGGCACCTCAGAAAAGTAATGGATAAAAAACCCCATTACAAAGAACTGGAACTTCGTGGGTAGGCAATTTTAATCCAAAAATGATGAGCCTTCATAAAGCCACAGAATCAACTTTTGGACATAAGCACATCACTTACAGAAAAGTGTTTGACCCGAATAAACATGCCGGAACGGCAAAAGTCATTCCACGAGAAAAAATGGTATAGCACTTAGGAAATGTTAAATAAAATTTTTTTGTCCCAAAGGAGGGCTACCTTTTTAAGGTTTTGGTTGTCATTCTTAAAAAAATATAATCAGAA
>LZCG01000087.1_pt1 | contig 17495 bp, 17 predicted proteins | sample 768541 | NCBI WGS metagenome assembly LZCG01 (sample SAMN05200874, study PRJNA324366) | oil field metagenome | isolation source: sample BH-FW-1 from oil reservoir | place: India: Bombay High | collected 2015-07-11
CAGACTGTAACGCTACGGAAGCAGCCGACCACCCACCACAAGCATCTCAAAACCTGAACGAAACCAATTCTGGTTGGTAATCCGAACCTTCAATGCGCCCAGCAAAAACAAGGTAAATCCCGTCATCACACAAGCTATCAAAAAGTATAATTGGATAAAGTTCCAAAAAATTGGGCTACTGTAAATGCCATAAGGGGTATAAACCCAAAAATCGCAAAACTTCCGAATGTTACTAAGGCATTGCGCAGTGGCGATTCGTTATCCTCAATAATTTCAAGCTCCTCCTTCATCATAATGTCCACCCAACCTTTTTTGTTTTTGGCAATAATTTCAACCAATTTTTCAGCATCCTCTTTTGGATATCCTTTGTCAATATATAGTTCAACCAACTCCAGTTTTTCACCCTCAGGATAAACATCCACCTCCCATTCTTCACGTCTCTTTTCGGCAGCATTATATTCCTGCTCAGCCGGGTACTCAAAAATCACCCACTGCCATTGAAATACCATCTGCCAACAAATTGGCAAAACCAAGGATTAAAACCACGCCAGCACTCAGTTGCGCTCCCGCCACTCCGGCAACCACGGCAAATGTGGTTATAATACCATCCAAACCACCGTATATCGCTGAGCCAATATACTGTCCGTGGTTACTGGAATGTGGTTCTGCATGTACTTGAGAACTGTGAGCAGCTTTGGTAGCTTCAATATTTTTTGATCGGTAAGCTTCTTTGGCTTTATCTATATTTCTGCTTAACATGTCGTTTATTTTTTATCACGCAATGCTTCATACATTACCTGATGGATTTTGGTTCGAATATCTTTTTTAACAATTTTCCAGTTGTCCGCATCCGGAAAAACCCGATTGGACAGAAACACATAAACACTTTGATTATCCGGATCAGCCCAGGCATAAGTCCCCGTAAAACCCGAATGCCCAAAGCTGTGCTCCGAAGCCATCTCGCAAACCGGACTGTTTTCCTCTCCGTTTATCAAAGGTTTGTCAAATCCTATCCCCCGCCGGTTGCTGTTGAGCGGAAACTGAGTTTTGGTAAACTGATACAGGGTAGAAGACTTCACATATTGGGTTTCACCATACCATCCTCCGTTCAGCATCATTTGCATCAAAACCGCCAAATCACGGGCATTGGAAAACAACCCGGCATGTCCCGAAACACCCCCCATCATCGCTGCTCCCGGGTCATGAACATCACCTCTGATAACCTGATGACGATAAATCCGGTCATCTTCTGTTGGCGCTATTCTGTTGATATTAAACCGCTCTCTTGGATGATACCCCATGGTCTGTAGCCCTAATGGTTCATAAAAATTCTCACGAACGTAGATATCGAAAGAAGTATTTGTAATATTTTCAATAGCTTGATATAACAAATAAAGCCAAGGTCACTATATTGGTATTTTTTTACTTCCTGTAAAGGAGAGGCTACAATACTATCCAATAGCTGATGAAAATAATCATCATCAATGTATATCCCTTCCGCCACACGGGTTGCATAACCCGGCAAAAAACTACTGACATATAGCGTACTATCCAGGGTATCCTCAGAAAAAGTACTTTTATAAAAAGGAATCCACGGCTGCAAACCTGCCTGGTGAGCCATCACATCCCTGATAATCAAATCTTTTTTATTAGAAAACCTGAGATAGGGCAAATAGTTGGAAAGGCGCCGGTCAATATTAATTCGCTTTTCGTCTGATAACCGCATAACGGCCAGGGTGGTGGCGGCTATTTTTGTAATGGAAGCCAAATCATAAATGGTTGCTGAAGTCACTGGCAATTGCTGCTGGTAAGTCTGGTATCCGTAATTACGCTCCAGAAACACCTTCCCCTGGTGGGCCATCACGACCTGACACCCCGGGAAAGCCTTCATTTCAATCCCATCAATAATGATCGAATCGATTTTTTCAATATATTTTTTTTTAACACCGGATGCTGCATAATCATAATAACCAAGTCTTGTTTTCCGGGTTGTCAGGCCATAACCGGCAGGATAGCGTTTACTGATAGAAACCGGCAGCCGGCCGTTTGCCGAAACACCTCCAAAAATCAACTGCGCAGCTGCCCGATGAAAAGCCTGACGGTCTTCGTAGGCAATCAACAAACCAGGAACCTGAAGTGAATCACTAAATTGATTCAAGGCATAAGGGATTCCGAAAATACTTAAACAGTGGGATGATATTTAGCCACAGAATCCGTCAGTTGCCTGGCAGATTCCGGGATTCCAAATTTTTGCTGAGGCAACGAAGAGGTTTCGTGAATATTCAATAGCACCATGTCATACGGTTTCAAATCTGCCAATAATTGCTCTCGTACCTCTTTTCCGGCATTCTTCGCCACCCGAAAATGCATGGCAGGAGCATATCTTCGCACATCTTCAATAAAAACACTATCCTCCGCATTGCCAACCGAAACTACCGCCAGATTCAATAAATCGGGTCGTTGCAATGGAAGCAAATGGCGCTGATTTTCCAACAAGGTAATACTTTTATCTGCCACTTCTCTTATGATACGTCGGCTGGTTTGGGTTTGCAAGGTGTTTTCCAAATTATCAGTACTGACCGTTTCTCTTAAATGCAACCCATAAGCCTGCTTGTAATACAATATTTTTTTAACTTTTTCATCTATCAAAGATTGGGAAATACGACCGGCTCCAACGGCTTTACGAATGGCTTTGATAGCTTTATGAATGTTTACGGGCAACAAAAGCATATCATTTCCTGCTTCCAGAGCACGAACTTCAATTTCCCCTACAGGCGTTCCATTGGTAATCCCCTGCATCTCCAGGGCATCCGTTATCACCAAACCGGAAAACCGCATTGAATCTTTTAACAATCTGGTTACTACGCGATGAGATAAAGTGGTAGGCAAGTTACTGTCAGGTTCTAAAGAAGGTACAGCAAGATGGGCTACCATCACACCGGAAATACCGTCTTCAATAAGTCTTTTATAGGGATACAAATCTACCCGATTAAGCTCTCTGCGCGAGTGGTTTACTTCCGGAAGGGTAAGATGAGAATCTTTGTCTGTATCTCCATGACCGGGAAAATGCTTTGCCACGGCTATTACGCCATTATCCTGAAGACCATACATCAGCATCGACGACTTTGAAGCTACCCATTCAGGAATTTCCCCAAAAGAACGGCTATTTATCACCGGGTTTTGCGGGTTGCTATTCACATCAACCACTGGTGCAAAATTCATATTGACGCCGACAGCCTTTAGCTGCCGGGCCATCTCCTGCCCCATTTCATAAATAATATCATCCTGTTTTAGAGCGCCTAAAGTCATGTTGCGCGGAAACGAAACCGTACTGTCCAATCGCATGCCCAAACCCCATTCGGCATCCTGGGATACAAATAAAGGCACTTTCGACAATTTTTGATACCGTTCTGCCAAAGCCGCCTGTCGTTCGGGCCCTCCCTGGAAAAAACACACACCACCCACCTGGTACTCTTTTACAACATAGGCTACCTGATTGTGGTAGGCGGCTGTTTTATCAGAATGCGCCCGAATAATAAACAACTGGGCAATTTTTTCTTCTTCCGAAAGGGTTTGAAACACAGAATCAGCCAGGAAACAGGCGTATCAGGTTCATATTCCTGTGCATTTCCGACATACCCAAATCCAAGGATATTCAAAAACAATAAAAATAAAATATCGTCAATTTCATATGGGTTTCTTACGATAAAAGGCAAATTTAGAAGTTTACGTGCTGAAATCACAGGTTGTTAAAAAATTTTCCCGTCTTTTTTCGGCCAGCAGGACTTTCATTCCGGAAGAAAGACCAATTTCCCGAAGAAATCGTGTACCTTTGTTTCTGCTAATTTTGGCCATCTTTTACCGGATGTTGAATAAATTCTAAAAAAGATCACATATCATGGAACAAATATCAGTTGAAATCAGCTATTATCCGCTTAACGAGGCTTATATAGAACCAATTAAAGATTTTATAAGGCGCCTTTCGGCTTATGAAAAATTATTTGTCAGAAAAAACGGTATGAGCACCCATGTTGCGGGCCCCTACGACCAGGTTTTTGATGCATTAAAAACTGAAATAAAAAAATCAATGGAACTTCCCCATTCTGTTTTTGTTATGAAAATCCTAAATGGGGATTTAAGAGACAACGAATAACGTAATGTGGGAATTGTTTCTTCAAAACCTCCAAAACACCACATGGCTTGAAATTATTGCTGTGGTCTTTGGACTGGCCAGCGTATGGTTTGCCAAAAAAGAAAATATCCTGGTATATCCAACCGGAATAATTAGTGTCCTGATATACATTTACATATGCCTGTATGCTAAACTCTATGCTGATATGGTCATAAACGGATTCTATTTCATTATGAGTGTTTACGGATGGTATGCATGGACCCATAAAAATTTTGAAAAGCACGAACGCACCATATCCTTTTGTACCCGAAAACAACACCTGATTGGAATAACAGCATTTGTGATATTTTACGGATTCTTTTACCTGATACTGAATAATTATACCGACAGTGATGTAGCCCCCATTGATGCTTTCACCACTGCTGTTTTTGTAGTGGGTATGTATCTTATGGCGCTCAAAAAAATTGAAAACTGGATTTACTGGATTGTTGGCGACGTGGTTTCTGTTCCGCTCTATTTTTATAAAGGGCTGGTATTTTCTTCCTTTCAGTTCTTTGTCTTTTTAATCCTTGCTGTACTTGGTTATATAGAGTGGAAACAAAACTATAAAACCAGGCTGGCAACATGATAAAAAAAATAGCCATCACAGGGCCTGAATCAACAGGGAAATCAGCATTGGCCCAAGCACTTGCACAACGTTTCCAAACCACCTGGGTTCCGGAATTCGCCCGGGAATATCTAAAAAAAACCAATGGTAAATATGCTTTTGAGGATATTGAAACCATTGCACGGGGACAAATGCAAAAAGAACAGCAGATGTTGAAACAGGCCAATAAATTTTTGTTTTGTGATACAGAATTGCTGGTAACTATGATCTGGAGCCAGTTTGTTTTCGGAAAAGTATCTCCCTGGATTACCGAACAATTATCTAAACAAAAGTATAACCTGATATTATTAACCAATATTGATATTCCATGGACTTTCGACCCCCTGCGCGAACACCCCGACCACCGCGAAGAATTGTTTTATCTCTACAAAAAAAAATTACAAGACCTGCATCTTCTACGAAATTGTCTCGGGCACGGGAAATGAACGTGTTGAAAATGCTGTTGATAAATTACGACGACACCACTTGATTTAACCTAAAAATTCCTGAACTTTATTCCAATTCTTATGGGAATCAAAACAAAAGCCAAAGCTCAATAATGAACTGTAACAGATAGGCTTAAGTATGAAATACGCATATCCGATTTTTGTTTTTTATTTGATGTTTTCAGGCCTTTCCGTATCCCTGAAAGCACAACCTGCCATACTGTCTCAACCTACTGATACTTCAGTTTGTGAATTCAGCACCGTCACTTTTCGAATCATAGCCTCCAATGCTTCTTATTATCAATGGCAGGAATTTGATGGCAGCGGTTGGTTTGATATTGATGAAAACATTTCTTATGCTTCAGGTGAAAACAGCCCACAACTCACACTGCAAGATGTCATCGAAAGCCTGAATGGTTATCAATACCGCTGCTATGTTGAAGATGACCAGGGAGCCTTTCTCTATTCTCAGGAGGCCACCCTTTCTGTATTCGAATCGCCATTGATAATAAACCAGCCTGTCAACAGGGCAGTCTGCAAAAACGAAACAGCTGTTTTTACTATCGAAGCAGACCATGTAACCCAATATCAGTGGCAGGAAAACTGGGGCTCAGGTTGGTATAACCTGGACAACAATAGTTTTTATCAGGGAACAACCACAGACAGGCTGGAAATTTTCACAATTCTGGGCATGAACGACAACCTTTACCGTGTTGTGCTTCACAACAACGCATGTCCGTCCTACAGCCAATCAGCCCAACTGACCGTACACCCACTCCCACAGGTTTTTTATGTATTGGGTGGGGGCACGGTGTGTGAACACGATGAAGGCGCGGAAATTTACCTCAACAGCTCACAAACAGGAGTAAACTACGAGTTGCTAAAAGATGGTATGGCAACCGGTGTGGTAAAACCCGGTTCAGGCGAATCTCTTTTCTTCGGACTGTATAATCTTGCCGGCACTTATACCGTGAGAGCTATTCATGACGAAAATGCTTGTTCGAACCTAATGTCAGGAGCTGCGACTATCAACATCAATCCGGCACCAATTCCTTTCAGTCTTTCTGGCAATCAATGGATTTGCGCCGGCGGTACCGGAACTAACATTTCACTGTCCGGTTCGCAAAATGGTTTTACCTACCAACTTCTTTTGCAGGATGAACCCACAGGCATGCAACTGACAGGCACTGGCAACAGCCTGACATTTGAAAATATACAGACCCCCGGAAACTACACTGTTTACGCTGTGAATCCGGAAACAAGCTGTGGTGCCTTTATGAGCAACGAATTCACCCTGACCCAATTTGCCCTTCCCGAAACATATGTGGTTTCCGGTCCGGATATTATTTGCCAAAATCAAACCGACACCATAAAACTTAGTGGTTCTCAAGAGTTTGTATCATATTTGCTTTATAAAGACGAAGAACCTGCCGGTATAACACTATCCGGAACCGGTCAGCCGCTTAATTTTTTTCCCGTTTCTTCAGCGGGCAACTATCAGATACTGGCCATCAACGACACGACCGGCTGTGAACGATGGATGCTGAAACAATTGGCATAACAATAGCGCCCGAACCTGAAATTTTTGATATCAGCGCCCCCTCCTACAGATGTTCCGGCGAACAGGTGATGGTTCACCTGAATGGTTCACGCTCCGGACAAACTTACCGCCTTTTGCGCAACAACCAATTCACAGGCATGTCCCGACAGGGAACTGGAGCTACTTTGGATTTTTTAGTAGAGGAAGGTGGAAATTATCAGATTCAGGCGGTCAGCAACACCTCAGGATGCCAACAAATGATGGCCGGGATAGCTGTTATCACAGATGCCGATATACCACTGGCCGATGCCGGCCTGATCGGGAGATTCCTTCCGGTTCATCACTCACTCTCCAGGGCATGGCCCAAGGCGGAAGTGGTAATTACCAATTCCACTGGAACCCGGAATCCTTGTTTTTAAATGCAAACACATCCAGCCCCCCAAACTTATCCTGTAGAGGAACCCTGGCTGGTACAAACAAAGGTGACAGATGAGTTAACAGGATGCCTGTCAGAACCCGATACCATGATGATTACGCTTAGCGACGGTATTTTTACAGTCATTGCCTATCCGCAAAATGATTCCCTTTGTGAAGGGGAAACCATACAGCTGTCAGCCCTTGTGCAAGGTGGCAGTGGCGTCTATGATTACTTTTGGTATTCGGAAAACGGTAGTTTTAATGCTGATGAGGCCAGACCATTTATCACACCACCCGAATCCATGCACATCATCGTCAATGTGAGTGATGGGATAAGTACTGTTGCCGATACCGTTACACTCAATGTAATTCAAAACCCTGATATATTTTCCCTTTCGGGAGATGAAGGATTTTGTACCAACGAACCTGGGGCACAGTTGCAACTCTCAGGTAAAGAAGAGGATGTAACCTATAAACTTTTCAGAAATGGATTTTTGAAGAAATTATAGCAACGCCCGAAAACTTCCTCGTAGCTCAGCAGGGGACTTATGTTGTTAAAGCAGACCGAATGGCTGCCTCAGCCAGATGGAAGGCGTCATAGAAGTAGTCAGATATCCTGTTCCAACAGCATTTGCAGGATATGACCAGGAAATCTACTTTGGAGAGCAGGCTTTGCTGCAGGGAATGGGTTTCACGGCTTCCGGGGATTTAGCATGGCAATGGCAACCTGAAGAATTGGTTGAAGCCCCTCAGGCGGCTACCACAGCCTCATGGCCACTTTTTGCATCCACAGACTTTTCATTACGCGTTACAGACAACACTACAGGTTGCATCAGCACGCCGGATACCATTCATATTCAGGTTTTGGGAGACCCTGTAATCATTGAAGTATTTTCCAGCCAGGAGGAGACCTGCCCGGGCGAAACCGTCCTGCTATCTGTCATAGCATCCGGAGGAACTGAGAATTTTGCATACACCTGGTATTCCAATCCGTCGGGTTTTAGTGCCAACGATTCGGTAGCAACAGCAGCGCCGGTACAGTCAGCCTGGTATATCGCCAAAGTTGATGATGGGAATATGACTGTAAAAGATTCCGTCTATATCACTGTTAAAACAACGCCGGAAATATTCAATCTCTCGGGAGGCGGAGAAACCTGCGCCAATCTTAGCGGGCCATCGCTCACCTTGTCAGGATCTGAAGCAGATGTTTATTACGTTTTAAAAAACAGCGACCAGGAAATTTTGCAAATTAAAGCAGGCACGGGGATGCCGTTGTCTTTTAATCCGATAGCCGTTTCAGGCAGTTACCAGGCGCAAGCCATACATATTGGTACTTCCTGCGCCGAAGTAATGGAGGGCAACCCGCAGATTTTTGTCCATCCGATTCCAACCGCCAATACCGGGGAAAATCAAACTATTTCGTTAAACCAAACGGCTTTACTGGAAGGCTTCGGAACAGGCGGTTCGGGTACCTACGAATATCATTGGAATCCTGCGTCAATGGTTATAAATCCTGCCGCCAACACCACCGAGACCCTGCCCTTAACGACATCCTCGATTTTCTTCTTTGAAGTGGAGGACCTTTCGACAGGATGCCTCAGCAACCCTGACACAGTGCTCATATCAGTAGGCGGAAGTGCCCTCTCGGCAACAGTTCAGATAACCAACCCGGTCATTTGCCAGGGCGAAAAAACAGAATTAATGGTGCTGGCTAGCGGCGGAACAGGCCAATACACTTATTCATGGACATCTGACGATCCCGGCTTCTCTGCACATATTTATAATATTTCAGTTTCTCCTGAACAAACCACAACCTACCAGGTGGTTATTGATGACGGAGAAAATCAGATTACCAAAGAAACAACCATTGAAGTTAGACCTGCACCTCATGTATTTGCAGGCCAGGATACACTGGTTTCTAACGGACAAGCCGCCTTACTTCAGGGGACCGTATCAGGAGGCTCCGGCTCTTATATTTACAGTTGGCAACCGGAAGGTCTGACAGAAAACCCTGACAGCCTTTCGACAGTCACAATCCCCCTGACATTACCAACCACATTTACTTTTCAGGCTATTGATCAGGTTTCGGGATGCCGTAGTAACACAGATACTGTCATGGCAAAAATCAGTTCTAATACCTGGCAAATCAATACCATTGCATTTCCAACTCAGGTCTGTGAAGGGAAATCTGTCACCATTTCAACACTCGCCAATACAAACACAACATTGTCCTGTCACTGGACTTCCAATCCACCCGGTTTAGACACGATAGCCACTACCTTTCAAATCAGACCAGCCCAAACCACTACTTTCTATCTTGAAGCCTCTGACGGTCATCAAACCCTGACAGACAGTGTTTCCATTACAGTTATTGACAGCCCTAAAAAATTCGTGACACAAGGAAATCCATACATCTGCGGCCCACAAGGATATACAACAATTGAATTGACAGCATCAGAACCACAAATTACTTATCAGTTAATTAAAAACAATTTGTTTACAGGACTGGAAACCACAGGTAACGGAGGTTCCTTGTCATTTAGTCCTGTTACTTCGTCAGGATTTTATCACATTCTGGCCATCGAACCCAACAGCTTATGCTCCAGCGTTATGCCTGGAGGTATAAATATTAATGTTGCCGACAATCCGAATACATTCCCGTTTCAAACAGCATCAGGTTATTGCGAAAACGAAAATGCTGTCATCCAACTGGAAGGTTCTGAGCCGGAAATAACCTATCTGGTCATGGATAATCCGGATATAGCAGCCATAAAAAAAGGAAACGGAACATCGCTTTCTTTGGAATTTCCGGTTTTCCCCGGAGCGGTACAACTTAAAGCTGTTGATTCTCTTACAGGGTGTGAAACCTTATGGGATACTTCCTTTAGTTATGCAATCTATCCGGCCCCAACGCTAACCACCACGCCTGACACCAGCATTCTTCGGGGAACTTCGTTAACCCTCGAAGCTTCAGGGGCTGACAGTATTGTTTGGTGGACTATTCCACCCCAAACCAGCCCATTTCTTACGGTTTCACCGGATACAACTACCTACTACAGAGTAACAGGCTTTGAACCAAACGGATGTTACGATTCAGACAGTATTAAAGTTGAAGTAATATCCTACTTATCAGAAAATAAAATAAATGCCTTTACACCTGACGGGGATGGTATCAATGACCGGTTTAAAAAGGGTTATGCCATTAAAGTATTCAACCGATGGGGGAAATTGCTTTTTGAAGGCAGTAACGGTTGGGATGGAACTTTTAAGGGCAAACCCGTTGTACCGGGAACATATTACTACATTCAGACACATGATCAGTTGGGAAATGAAATTCCCGTCATAAAAGGATCTGTAACAGTTATCATAAAAAGAAATTAAAAACGGTAAACGATATGCATAAGTGGTTAAAAAAGTCTCAAAAAATATATTTCTGTCACTGTTGATGTCAGGCATTTTATTCATGCTTGGGGGCTGCTCTCCCCGCCATTACGTAAGTAAAGGAAATAAAAATTTACAGCATAAAAACTATGTGGATGCCATTAGACACTACAAAAAAGCCTTACCCGGAGTAAAAGAAAAATACGATCCATCACAGGTACAAGAACTTATGTTTCAGATTGGGGAAGCCTATCAGGAAATGAATCAGTTTGACAAAGCCCTCCCCTGGTTTAAAGATGCGGTATATCAGGGCGCCTTCAATGAAGATTATTCCCTGAAATATGCCGAAAGTTTATTGAACAATGGACAAAAACAGGCCGCTTTGGAAGTATATCAGACCATAGCTGAAAGACAACCCAACAATTTGACAGCACAAAAACGTATCCTGGCACTCAACAACTACCATCCTGATGAACAGGTAATCAACCAAACCCATCCGGCATCAAAAATCAATTCTACTTTCAGCGAGTACAGTCCGGCATTATACAACAACAAACTTGTTTTTACTTCTACGCGTCCCGAACTTCACAACCGCGAGAATGTCCGTACCAACCAGACCTATGCCGATATTTTTATGGCCGAATGGAATAAGAATACCGGACAATGGCAACATCCCGAACCCTTGCCGGAAATAATCAACTCCGGGAAAGCTGAAGGAACCTTTGTGGTGCATCAACCCAGCCAGACAGCCTATTTCACGCGTTGTGAAGAAGCCCAAAGGGGGTGTAAAATCTACACATCACATGCCAATAGCCAAACAGGAGAATGGGAAAAACCACGAATAGCAGGCTTCGAGAAAAATAACGACATCGCCCACCCGGCCATAGCTGATGACGGCATCACCCTTTACTTTGCCGCTGATATGCCCGGAGGATTTGGAGGGAAAGATATCTGGATGGTCAGAAAAACTGATGCCTCGCACTGGGGCACTCCTGTAAATCCTGGCGATAACATCAATTCCGAATTTGACGAAATGTTTCCTTCATTGGCAGGAGATTCACTCCTTTTCTTTGCTTCCAATCGCCCGGAAGCATATGGCGGACTGGATATTTTTATGGCAGAAATTAAAAATAATCTTTTTATGGAGCCTGTCCATTTTGATTATCCGTTCAACTCCAGCGCTGATGACTTTGGTATGCTGCTAACAAGCGAGGGCGGAGTTTTTACGTCGAATCGCAATAATCAAAAGCAAAGTGATGATCTGTATCAGTTTACCGGTCATCCTTTACTGGTCACCGTATCAGGTAAAATAACAGATATCAGTACCGGTAAAGGCCTTTCTGAAGCAGTTATGGAGCTACAAAACGGTCATCAGAGAGAAAAAATTAAGCTAAATGATGCGGGCGCCTTTATTTTCAAAGCCCCTGTTTATCAAGATTATCCTGTAGCTGTTGATTGCAAAGGGTATCTAACGCTGAGAGACACTATCAGCACCAGGATTTCCATGACCGATTACCCATTTGATACCCTTAGGCTCCATTATCAAATGCGGTCTGAAATGGCTTATGCCACCCTGTCAGGAAAAGTCAGAAACCAGGAAAACCAACTCCCTATGGAAGGTGAAACGGTCAGGCTTTACGAAGGTGATAGGTTATTGGATAGCCAAATGACCAATAAAGACGGCATCTACACATTTCGGAACGTAGCACCGGAAAAAAGCTATCAGGTTAAAATCAGCAAAGAGGGTTATTTCTCAGATTCACGTAATATCACAATACCCAAATTAGCAAACACGGCCATCTTCAGCAAAACAACCGGCTATGATCTGGATTTCGAACTAACCCGAATTCAAAAGAAAAAAGAAATCACCATTCATAATATTTTTTATGATTTCAATAAAGCCACCTTACGACCGGAATCAAAAACCGAATTAAACAAACTGGTTTCCATGATGAAAGAAACTCCGAATGTTATCATCCAAATCAACGCCCATACCGATGCACGCGGCTCATCAGGATATAATCAGCAACTTTCACAAAAACGGGCTCAGTCAGTAGTTGACTATCTAACGCAAAAGGGCATAGCCGCTGACCGTTTGTTTGCCAAGGGATACGGCGAAAGCCGGTTACAAATTAAAAATGCTGTTACCGAAAGTCAGCATCAGCTAAACCGTCGTACAACTTTTAAGGTGTTGGCCGTTTTGGAGAAAGTCACATCACAACCGGAAAACAAAACAAAAACAACAATTACACCCACCTTTAAAAACAATTTGGCATACAGGGTACAAATTCTATCCACAAAAACCGCCCTGAAAAATGATTATTTTCAGCGAATGAAACAATCGCTCAGTGAGTTCAAACTGTTTGAAACAAAACGGAATAATATGTATAAATATGAATTTGGAGAAGTGGCCACCTACAAGGAAGCAGAGGCGCTTAGAAACCGTATTGTTTCTTTGGGCCATAAGGATTGTTTCTTAACGGCCTACTATCAGGGTGAGAAAATCAGCATTCAGGAAGCATTAAAAATAGAACGTTCAGATGAATAAGATACTGCTTATCATCGGTCTTTTATCTTTAACTTTCCATGTATGGGGACAGAATGATGCCCGTTTTAGCTTGTTTTATAACAACCGGAATCTGCTCAACCCGGCAGCGAGCAATCCGGACCAGCAGTTTTCGGTCAGTTTGTCGGCTAAGGAGCAATGGACTGGTTTTGATGACGCCCCTGCCACACAGGCTGTTTATGCAGGTTACTATGCAGAAAACTTGCATTCGGGCATCAGCATCAGCCTGCTCAACGACCAACTGGGGGCTGAAAGCCTGCAGAATATCAAACTGCGCTATAGCTTTCACGCCTGGCTAAGCGATAAAAGCTACCTGGCTTTTGGACTGGGCGCCGGAATGGTAATGCGTTCCTTCAATTCGGCTAACCTGGTTGTAGATGAACCCGACGATCCCCATGTCAGCCAGGCAGACATCGTCGAAAACCGTTTTGATGTGGATTTCGGAATGGAATTCCGGTTCAAAGGATTCTTCACCGGAGGGGTGATAAACCACCTTACACAATCGTATAAACCATTGGATATTCACCGCACACCCCGGCATCTGTTGGTTTATTCCGGTTGGGAAGTAAATGTTTCCTACGATTTTATGTTGGTTCCTGTGGTGGCCTTTTCAGCTGCAGACCATGTGTATCAGTGGGAAGGCGGGTTGCGGACAGGATTCAAAGAGCGGTACTGGCTTGGTTTGGCCTACCGCCTCCACGATGCCATTGTGTTATCGGCCCGGACAGGTATTACAGAAAACCTCTTTATAGCTTATGCTTATGATATGGCTGTCGGCAAGCTTCAAACCTACAAAAACGGTTCGCATGAGATCGGCATTCAATTCCACATTCCACAGCCCCAAAAACGTTTCAAATCACCCCGGTTTTTTGACTAACTCAGGTTTTTTTTCAAAACAAACCATAAGAAAACAAGGTTTTTCTACTTTAATTTTTTATCACCGGACAATTCAAAAAAAATGATTTATTTTGGTGAGTCAATTATCCTGACAAAATGCAACCGATTGCAAGGATAAGAAAAAAGCACACAAAAAAATAATAAGTATTTGATTATGACGGCACACTTCAATAAATTCAGACAAAATACTATCGGATATAACAAAATATTTAAAACACCTTTTGGAGAAAAAACCATGATATATGCCGACTGGATCGCCAGCGGGCGCTACTACAGGCCCATCGAAGAGCGCTTGCAGAACACTTTCGGTCCTTTCCTGGCCAATACACACACAGAAACCAATACTACCGGAACTTACATGACCAATGCCTATCACCATGCCCAGCAACTTATTAAAAAACATGTGCATGCCGGCCCGGATGATGTTATCATTTTTGCCGGTTTCGGTATGACTTCCGTTATCAACAAGATGCAGCGTATTCTGGGGCTCAAGAGTTGTGCGGTCCTCCGGGACACGCATTGCATAAAAAAGAAAGAAAAACCCGTGGTTTTCATCACCCATATGGAACACCATTCCAACCAAACCTCATGGTATGAAACCATTGCCGACGTAGAAATGATTAACCCCACAGCCGACCTGAAAATAGACCTTGATGACTTGGACGCCAAACTAAAAAAATACAAAGACCGAAAACTTAAAATCGGGGCATTTACGGCAGCATCGAATGTAACAGGCATCGAAACCCCGGTTCATCAGCTTGCCAGAAAAATGCATGAACATAATGGATTGTGTTTTATTGACTATGCTGCTTCAGCTCCCTATGTGGATATCCACATGCACACAGGTGATGAAATGGAAAAACTGGATGCTGTTTTCTTTTCACCTCACAAATTTCTCGGCGGGCCCGGAGCTTCCGGTATCATGATTTTCGATTCTAAGATTTACAAAAATCCGGTTCCTGACAATCCCGGCGGTGGCACTGTAGAATGGACCAATCCCTGGGGGAACATAAATATATTGATGACATAGAAGCACGCGAAGACGGCGGTACGCCCGGTTTTATGCAGGGTATTAAAGCCGCGCTGGCTATCCGTCTCAAAGAACAAATGGGCACTGTAAATATCCGAAAGCGGGAGGATGAACTAATAGAAAAAGCCTTTCGGCGGATGCGAAATATTTCCGGCCTGAATATCCTTGCCGATGATGGTCAGCAACGCATCGGAGCGCTGTCGTTTTATTATGATAACATTCACTATAACCTTGGCGTTAAACTTCTTAACGATTATTATGGCATACAGACCCGTGGCGGCTGTGTTTGTGCCGGCACTTACGGTCATTTCCTGCTCAATGTCAGTTATGAAGATTCTAAAAGGATTGCCGAGCTTATCAATTCAGGAGATTTGTCACAAAAGCCCGGGTGGATCAGGCTTTCGCTCCATCCCACCATGACTGACCAGGAACTGGATATAACTTTAAATGCCCTTGAAGAAATTGCTGACAACTATCGCGACATGGCCAAAGATTATGTGTATAACAAACACACCAACGAATTCCATCACAAGTCGGAGCCTGAAGATAAATCCATATTTATAAAAGACTGGTTTACGCTGAACGAATCGTAATCATTTGAATAAAACAATGGCTTATTATCAGGAAGTTTGTCGAAAAAAGTTGCTTTACACCTTCGGGAGATATATTTTTGTCTGATAGAAAAATGTTGTATATGAAAAAGTTTATGATGCTAATGGTTGCAGGACTCTTGATGGCTGGTTCTGTAAATGCAAAAAAGATGCAGGCCCATCTCTCTTATGCCACATTTTATGCGGCAACCTCCGGGCCTTATGTAGAAACCTATCTGGCCATTAACCCGGCCAGCATCATGTTTAAACCTATAAACGACACCGCCTTTCGCGGCATAGTGGAAGTGACTATGATTTTTAAAAACGGTGATGAAATTGCCGCTTTTGAAAAATACAACCTGCGCAGCCCCATTGTTACAGATACCAATAATTTGAAAATAAGCCTTTTAGACCAAAAAAGGTTTTTATTACCTTCCGGCGATTATACTTTCACCCTGCTACTGGCCGATAAGTATGCCGGTGAAAAACCTTACATTATCAATGAACCTATTTCCATTTCCTATCATCAGGATTCCATTGCTTTTTCAGATATACAATTCATAGACAACTATCGTAAAACTACATCTGACAACATTCTGTCAAAAAGCGGTTATGATCTCATTCCTTACCCGGCAGAATTTTTTCCTGAAAACAAAACTGTTCTCACTTTTTATACAGAACTCTACCAAACCAGTCAGGTGCTTGGAACCAATGAAAAATTTCTGTTAAAATATTACTTAAAATCAGTCAACACCGGTCGCATACTGGACAATTTTGTCAGAATAAAACGAATGGAAACCAAAGAAGCTGTTCCAATACTCCAGAATTTTAACATCACAGACTTAGCTTCAGGCAACTACCTTATCATAGCTGAGGCCTATAACAAGAATAACGAACTGATGACCAAGCAACAGCGTTTTTTTAAGAGAAACAATCCACGCATCCAAATTGACCCCCGGGAAGTGGTGGCATTGGAAATACAAAACACTTTTGTGAATAAATTGCCCGAAGATTCCATCAGAGAATTCATCAGGATGCTGAATCCCATAGCATCGGAAACAGAGCGGTATTTTATCGAAAACAACCGGGAAAACCAGGATTTAGATGTCCTTAAAAATTTTTCTACCAATTCTGGATCACCAGGGCGCCCTATAGTCCGGAACAAAAATGGAACCGTTATTATACGCTGGTTAAAGTTGCCAATAAAAACTATGGTAACTCTATGGAAAAAGGATATGAATCAGACCGGGGAAAAATATTTGTCAAATACGGAAAACCCAATGCTATTGCATCCAGCTACAACAATCCGGCGGCTTATCCGCACGAAATATGGCATTATTACGAAACCGAAAACCATCGTGACAGCAAATTCGTTTTTACACCCATGACATGGTTACAAATAATTTTGAATTAATCCACTCCAATGTCCCCGGGGAAGTTAAGAACAGGCAGTGGCGATTTATGGTTTTCACCAGAAGCAATAACCCTGAGAATGTAGACAGCGAATTCGTTCCTGATACGTGGGGTTCAAAAATCGAATATTGGGATTTACCTTATTAAGACACCATACTTTCGAATATCTTTTCGGGACACCCCGATATTTCATGGATTTCCATAACTTTCTTCTATAAATCCTACTTTCATGAGCTATGTTCAATAGTACGATGTCGCACACTGTTGCCGATAAGGTAACCCTTGTATAGGCGGTAATACTCGTAGCGCTTGCCTGATTTTTGGTCTGTTTTGACATTGGTTTTAATAAACATGCGGCAAAAATACGGAAGGCGAATTTTCAACATATAATAAAATTTCGGGACGACAAAAGTGGACGTGTGAAAAATCAGTTATTG
>LZCG01000088.1_pt1 | contig 17429 bp, 20 predicted proteins | sample 768541 | NCBI WGS metagenome assembly LZCG01 (sample SAMN05200874, study PRJNA324366) | oil field metagenome | isolation source: sample BH-FW-1 from oil reservoir | place: India: Bombay High | collected 2015-07-11
TGTGAATGGCTACGATTATGAGGTTTCGGCTACCGGATTTGCCAATGCGCTGGGAAATGTTATGGTCGATTATCAGAATGTTACAGAAGAGGTGACTTTGTACGAACCAGACTATTTCATGGTAACATTCCTGTTAGACATGAAAGCTCCGATTCTTGACGGCACTTTTGAGCCCGATGCTGATGAAGTATTTATTTCAGGGAATGCCTTTGACTGGGCTGCTCCGGGAACCAACCCGGAACTGGAGCTTACAGACAGCGATGGCGATAGTATTTATTCGTTGCAGAAAGAAATTGCAGTTGGCACTTATGAGTATAAATACTTCATGGTTCCCGAAGGTGTAGGCGCCAGCTGGAGTTACGGAGAATGGCAGGGAGGAGAAAACCGCATTCTGGAAGTAACCAATCAGGCAATGGAAGTTAATGATATCTGGGGTGCATTTGTAGCCACATTCCATGTAACTTCTGAAACGGGAGAGGATTTGACGGGAGCCGAAATAGCTGTTGACAACACAATTTTTACCACAGATGAATCAGGGCTTGCGATGATCCCCTTAGCCCCCGCCATCACCTACGATTTCACTGTGGAAGCTTTTGGTTTTGAACTAACTGCCGGCAGTGTAACCATGGGTTATGAAGACACCACTGTGGAGATAAATATGACACCCCTCGACGCATGGCAGGTAACTTTCGTGATTAATGATGATGGCAATCCGGTTGAAAATGCAGCAATATTCCTCGACGGATATGGCACCGTGCTGTCAAATGAACAGGGACAGGCGGTATTCTCAGAAGTATATACATCCGACAGTATTTATTATAGTGTAACAGCATCTGATTATATATTTTATGAAGACAGTATTGCTGTGGCGTCCGACACGACAGAAACGGTTACTTTGCTTCCTGTATCCATATCATCAGTATCTTTTTCTGACCTGAAGGTATGGCCCAATCCGGTAAAGAACACGCTGACAATCGAAACAGGGCAATTGGCTGATGTAAGAATGCAGATTTATAACTCAAATGGACAGTTGGTTATGGACAAACAGCTACATCATCAGGCAGTCATCGATACAGACCACTGGAAACAAGGTCTTTATTTTGTCAAACTCATAAACAACACAAATATCCGGACAATTAAAATAGTTAAACCATAGAGTAAAAAACTCTATAGCTAAAAAAACCTGGCAGATTCTTATAATCTGCCAGGTTTTTTGTTGGACTTCCAACGGGGTTTTATTTTTGCTTCACCCGCTCAGAATATTCACCGGTACGGGTATCAATTTTCAATATTTCGCCTTCATTAATAAACAATGGTACTTTCACGGTAGCCCCGGTTTCTACGGTGGCATCTTCATAGCATTGGTAGCCGTATTACCTTTTTCGCCCGGTTCCGTATAAGTAACTTCCAGTTCTACGTAGGGAGGCAACTCGGCATTTAAAGGAGTTTCGGTGTCAGCATGAAACAAAATCTCCACATTCTGGCCCTCCTTCAGCAAACCGGGTGCATTGATAAGTTTTTCATCAATAAAGGTCTGCTCAAAATCTTCATTATTCATAAAATGATAAACGGTACCCTCTTTATAGAGAAACTGATAACTTCGACGTTCAACCCGCTGTACATCAAGTTTCACCCCGGAGTTAAAAGTATGCTGAAGCATTTTACCTGATTGCAGGCTTTTGATTTTTGTTCTGACAAAAGCCGGGCCCTTGCCGGGTTTCACATGTTGGAACTCTACGATGGTAAAAAGTTCATCATTCAATTTAATACACAATCCGTTTTTAATATCTGCTGTTGTTGCCATTATTTTTTAATAATATGTTATTCAAACTTAGAAAAGCCTCTCATGATACCGCGGCTTGATTTTTGGATAAAGTCAGGATTTCATCTCTTTCGGGGGTTGCTGGTATTTCTGCCTCAATCACTGAAACCGCCTGAGACGTATTCATTCCTTTCAAATAAATAATCCGATAAATATCCTGAATCAGATTGATTTGGTCGCTATCATAACCTCTTCGGCGCAGGCCAATAGAATTTACGCCGACGTAAGAAATAGGCTCGCGTCCTGCTTTTGTAAAAGGCGGAACATCCTTGCGAACCAGGGCTCCTCCGGAGATCATAACATGTTTACCTATTTTAGTAAACTGATGAACCGCGGTAAGTCCTCCGACAATTGCCCAGTCGTCAACTTCCACATGTCCGGCCAGCTGGGCTGCATTGGCCATCACCACCCGATCGCCAATAACACAATCATGTGCAATATGCGAATAAGCCATAATCAGGGTATTACTACCGACAACCGTTTTCATACTTGCTTTGGTTCCCCGGTTGATGGTTACGAACTCACGTATGGTAGTGTTATCTCCAATAATTACACTGGTTTCCTCTCCTTCAAATTTCAAATCCTGTGGTATGGCAGCAATTACGGCACTGGGGAAAATCTTGCAGTTTTTACCAATTGTAGTGCCTTCCATGATGGTTACATTCGAACCTATCCATGTTCCCTCTCCGATTTCAACATTTTTCTCAATATTTACAAATGGTTCTATTACAACATTCTTAGCTATTTTAGCTTGAGGATGAACATAGGCTAAAGGTTGATTCATATCACTCTGTTATTTTTTTATGATTTGTGCCGTTAATTCGGCTTCCATTACTATTTTATTGCCAACGTAGGCCGTTCCTTTCATATTGGAGATTCCCCGTCTGAGAGGGGTTATCAACTCCAGAATAAATACCAGCGTATCGCCGGGAACTACTTTCTTCCTGAAGCGGGCATGTTCAATTTTAGCAAATAAGGTAGTATAGTTTTCCGGGTCGGGTACTGTGCTTAAAATAAAGATACCTCCGGCCTGAGCCATGGCTTCAACCTGCAATACGCCCGGCATTATAGGCTCTTTTGGAAAATGGCCGACAAAAAACGGCTCATTCATGGTAATGTTTTTCACCCCGACCACATGATTCCGGCTCATCTCTATAATTTTATCAACCAACAGGAAAGGAGGTCTGTGAGGCAGTATTCTTTTGATATCATTAATGTCATACAAAGGCTCTTTATCAGGATCATAGTGCGGAATGGCACTGGTAGTTTCCTTCTCTTTAATGTATTTTTTAATTTTTTTAGCAAACTCCACATTGGAATAATGGCCGGGACGCGTGGCAATTATTTTGGCTTTCAAAGGACGTCCAATCAGGTTTAAATCACCAATCACATCCAGCAATTTATGCCGCGCCGGTTCATTGAAATATTTAAACTCTGTGTTATTGAGGACACCCTGTTCTTTAACTTCTACCCGGGGCTTGTTAAAAAATTCAGACAATCGGTCCAGTTCTTCCTGGCTAATCATTTTATCTACAAAAACAATGGCGTTTTCCAGGTCGCCACCACGAATCAGGCCGTGCTTTATCAGCTGTTCCAGTTCATGCAAAAAGACAAAGGTTTTGCATCCTGCAAAACCCTCTTTAAACTCTTTGATGTCTTTCAATTCAGCAAACTGGGGTCTCAGCACATCAGAATCATAGTCTATCAGGGTACTGACTTCAAACTTATCATTAGGAATGGCCAGCATTTCGATGCCTTTTTCACGGTCGTGCCACTGGATAACTTTGTCCAGTTCGAAATAATTTTTTTCTGCATCCTGTTCCACAACACCGGCTTTCTCGAATAAACTGATAAATGGAGAAGAACTGCCATCAAGAATAGGAACTTCCGGACCATCAATTTCAATCATGATATTATCGATCTCCAATCCGGCCAATGCGGCCAGGCAATGCTCAACCGTTGTTACTTTAGTGCCATTTTTTGAGAGCGTAGTACCCCTGGATGTAGCAATAACATAATCAGGATTGGCTTCAATCACAGGATTGGATTCCAAATCGATTCGCTTAAACCTGATGCCGTGATTAACGGGGGCTTGTTTAAAAGTTATAGTTACATCCAGACCAGTGTGTAAGCCTCTTCCGGTAATATTCACTGGCTTTTTTATTGATTTCTGAAAATCACTCATAACGGCAAAAATAGTTAAACCATATTCTCTTACAAATGAATCATTTTGTTTCTTTCAACTGTTTTTCAATCTTATCGATTCGGGCAACAATTTTAGGCAGGTTCTTAAAGTAAGCGAAAGCCCTTCTGAATTTGGATATTTCAAAAGCAGGCGCGCCAAGAATAGTGATGCCTTTTTCTTTTACAGTACCACTGATACCCGACTTGGCGCCAATCATAACATTATCGGCTATTTCGATATGTCCGGCAATACCCACCTGACCGCCAATCATGCCATTTTTGCCTATCTTGCTGCTTCCTGAAATTCCGGACTGGGCCGCAATAACGGTATTTTCACCGATTTCCACATTATGCGCTACCTGAATTAAATTATCCAGTTTAACCCCTTTTCGAATCACAGTAGCCCCCATTGTCGCTTTGTCTATAGTACAATTGGCCCCTATCTCCACATTATCCTCAATAATCACTTTGCCTATCTGGGGTACTTTCATATAACTGACTTGATTTGCAGGCGCAAATCCAAAACCATCACTGCCAATCACCGTGCCGCTATGAATGATACAATTATCTCCGATTTTTGAATGAGGATATAGTTTAACTCCCGGGTATAAGGTCACATTTTTACCGATTTCACACCCTTCACCAATAAAAACCTGCGGATAGACCTGCGCTCCTTCGGCAATGGTTACACCTTTTTCAATCACCACATATTCGCCAATATAAGCTGGTTGTGCAACATTGGCTCCGGCATCAATCCGGGCCGTTTCAGCAAGTCCGGGGTCACGCTTTTGTATCTCATTATAAGCTTCCAGCAATTTGGCGAAAGCTATGTAAGCATCTTCCACCAAAATAAGAGTTGCTGCTACCGGACGTGTGGAACAAAATCTTACTGACAAGAATGGCTGAAGCCTGGGTTGTATAAATATAGTCTGTATATTTTGGATTGGCAAGAAAGCTAAGACTTTGGGGTTTCCCGTCATCAATTTTGCTCACGCTGTTTATCACTACATCCGGATCGCCTTTAATTTTCCCGGCGACCAAACCGGCTATCTCTTTAATTGTTAATTCCATAAATCTTTATTGGCTTCCAAAAATCGGGTAAAGATATTCAAATTTTATGTAACCGCATATGCAAACCCCTTAACCCTCCTCACCAATCACGCCTAATGCAATTGTTTTCAATTCCTTAGGAAAACACAAAAAATATTTATAATCCACTTCGGTCAAAACTTTGGCTCCAAGTGTAGCCGACACCCGGCTCATATTTTTCACCTGGCTGTTTTTGTATAAAATTTTAATTTCTTCTATGTTTGGATTATAGGCATGGTTATAGACCTGTTCCTGAAAAACAAAATAATTCCATTCACTTTCCGTAACAGAAAACATTTTCCTTAAAGCCAGTTTCAATTCCTGCATCGCATGCGCATCAAGCGGTTTTTCCATGAATCTGACTTTATACAACCGGCGATTTATCAAAGAGTTGCTTAATGTTTTCAAAATATAATCATTAACATCACACCAGCTTTTAACTGCTGCCACCACATCAAAATCATCAAGTTTTGCAAAAGCCTGCACCAAAGACGGATTCTCCAGTAAATCTTTTCGTTGAAAAGGATTCTTCAGAAAAAGCTCCAGATAGGATGATGCCGGCAGATATTTACCTTCAGCAACAAGCTCTTTGGCACGCTGTAAAATTTTTACCAACAGGTATTCGGCAGACAACACAGTTTTGTGCATATAAACCTGCCAGTACATCAGCCGCCGGGCCATTACAAATTTCTCAATGGAATAAATGCCTTTATCTTCTGCTACCAGTTCATTTTCAGCCACATTCAACATTTTGATAATACGTTCACTGCCTACTGTTCCTTCCGTGACGCCAGAAAAAAAACTATCTCTGCGCAGATAGTCAAGCCGGTCCATATCCAGCTGGCTGGCTACGAGTTGATGAAGAAATTTTTTGGGATATTGATTTTTAAAAATACTAATGGCCAAATCCAGGTGGTGATAAAACTGTTCATTTAACTGATCAAAAATCAAGGCTGAAATTTCCTCATGATGAGTCCCGGTGATTATACTATTTTCGAGCGCATGGGAAAAAGGGCCGTGCCCAATATCATGGAGCAAAATGGCCATTAAAACGGCCTGATGTTCCTCCGGGGTAATGGTTACTCCTTTCATTTTCAATACGGCTACAGCCTGTTCCATCAGGTGCATAGCACCGATGGCATGCTGAAAACGGGTATGCATAGCGCCCGGATACACATAATGTGTTAAGCCCAATTGCTTAATACGCCTTAGCCTCTGAAAATAGGGATGTTCAATAATTTCCAAAATGAGTGTATCGGAAATAGTTATAAATCCATAGATTGGATCATTGAGTATTTTTCTGCCTGTATATTTTGTCAAAACCTTTTTCTTAAAAACTTATAATTCCTGCAATAAATAAACTTTAACAGTCATTATACCTTCTGAATGTATTTACGTGATTATACATTCTTTAATTTTATTGTAATTTTATTTTTAAAATCAAATTTATGAGCACAAAGGTACGAATTCTCTGGGCGGATGATGAAATAGAGCTGCTAAAACCACATATTATGTTTCTTGAACAAAAAGGATTTGAAGTGGTAACGACGAATAACGGAAATGAAACTATCGAGAAACTGGAAGAAAAAGATTTTGATATTCTTTTTTTGGATGAAAACATGCCCGGGCTTTCGGGTATAGAAACCCTCGAAAAAGTCAAAAACCTGCGGCCCAGCCTGCCAGTTGTTATGATAACTAAAAGTGAAGAGGAAAGCATCATGGAAGATGCCATCGGGGCAAACATTTCAGATTACCTCATCAAACCTGTCAATCCCAATCAAATTTTGTTGTCGCTGAAAAAAAACCTGGACCAGAAGAAAATCCAGAGCGAAAAAACCACTCACAGCTATCAAAAAGAATTTTCACAACTGGGCATGCAAATCAGCAGCACAATCCTTCCGGATGAATGGGAAGAAATCTATAAAAAATTGGTTTATTGGGAGTTGGAACTTGAAAATCGGGTGATAGCAGCATGAAAGAAGTTTTTAAAATGCAAAAAGAAGAAGCCAACCAGGTCTTCGCCCGATACATACAAAAAAACTATAAATCATGGCTTCATGGCGAATCAGAAGAAAAGCTGTTCAATCTCATGTTCTGCTTCGTGAAAAGCTGTTTCCTTTGCTCGACAACAACGACAAACCAATATTTTTATTTTGATCGACAACCTGCGCTTTGACCAATGGAAAATGCTGCAACCCATTCTGGAAGAAAATTATAAAGTTGATTCGGAAGAGATCTATTACAGCATCTTGCCAACGGTGACCCAATATGCACGCAATGCCTTATTTTCAGGCTTATGCCTGGTGAAATTCAAAAACGGTTTCCAAAATACTGGATTGGCGAAAATGACGAAGGCACCAAAAATCAATTTGAAAATGAACTGCTCGGCGAAAACCTCAAACGGTTTGGAAAGCATAAAAGCTATTCCTACAACAAAATACTGTCGCTGAATGCCGGCAGAAAACTGGCTGATAATATTGCCAATTTGTTTTCATACGATTTAAATGTCATTGTCTATAATTTTATTGATATGCTTTCGCATGCCCGCACAGAGATGGACATCATCAAAGAACTGGCTGAAGATGAAGCAGCTTATCGCTCGCTGACCGTTTCCTGGTTCCTGCACTCTCCACTCAAAGAGATACTGGATGAACTGGCATCAGAAGATATTACACTGGTCATCACGACAGACCACGGCTCTGTCAGAGTAGAGAATCCTGTAAAGATTATCGGCGACAGACAAACCAACAAAAATCTTCGGTACAAGATTGGTAAAAACCTAAATTACAACCGAAAAGAAGTTTACGACGCCACCAACCCCGAAGAAATTTTCCTACCCAAAATTCGATCTGAGTTCTTCTTTTGTATTTTGTAAAAAAAATGATTTCTTTGCCTACCCCAATAATTACAATTATTATGTCAATTACTACAAAAACACTTTTCAACACGGCGGCATTTCCATGGAGGAGATGTTGATTCCTTATATTGTTTTAAATCCAAAACGATGATGCAAACAACCATCAACAACCTCAGAGAACTTCCCAAAGCAGCAGAAGCCCTGTTGAAAACTTTTCCTCAGGAACGTATCTTTGCTTTTTACGGAGCTATGGGAGCCGGCAAAACCACCTTGATTAAGGCTCTGGGAAAGCAATTAGCTTTAATTGATAACGTCAACAGCCCCTCCTTTGCTCTGGTCAACGAATACCTTTCCGATTCGGGGGAATCCGTATTTCATTTCGATTTCTATCGCATCAAAGACCTGGCGGAAGCCCAGGATATAGGATTTTCTGAATACACTGACAGCGGTTCTTATTGTTTTATTGAATGGCCTGAAAAAATAGAACCATTGCTTCCCGACCACTATGTCAGGGTAAAAATTACTGAGAACGATCATCATTCAAGGCACATTTCAGCCCAAAAGTTTATCTTTGAAGGTTAAAATAAAAAATTATGGGCAAAAAGAAAGATTTTGTTCAGTTCAGCTCCGAGCACGGATACCTTCCACTCGAAGAAATGCTTGAAAGCTCAATATCAGGCAAAAAGCTTACCATTGGTATGCCCCGCGACCGTTCCGGAATGGAATCGCGCGTGGTTTTAATTCCCGAATCAGTTGAAATGCTGGTAAGAAACGGACATGAAATCCTGATTGAAAGCAAAGCAGGAGAAAATGCAAACTTCACCGACCAGCAATACAGCGATGCCGGAGCAAAAATTGTTTATGATGTCAGAGAAATTTTTCAGGCGGAAATCATCCTGAAAGTAGCGGCACTCTCGCAAGAAGAAATTGAAATTACGGATACCCGAAAGATTATTTTTTCCTCGCTTCACTGGCGAAAGCATAAAAGTGATTATTACCGCAACCTCATGCGCAAAAAACTTACAGCTTTCTATTTTGAAGGCATTCAGGACAACAACGGCATTTATCATATCATCCGTTCTATGAGTGAAATTGCCGGAAATACGGCCATGATGATTGCATCAGACCTTCTTAGCAGCACCCAATACGGACAGGCTAGTATTCCGGGAGGCTTTACGGGTGTAGAACCAACGAATGTGGTCATTATCGGAGCCGGAACCGTTGGCGAGTTTGCCTGTCGTACGGCCCTGGGTATGGGAGCAGAAGTAAAAGTTTTTGACAATTCCGTCAACAAACTGCGAAGGCTGCAGGAAATCCAGCAACATCGGTTCTATACTTCTGTAATACAGCCAAAACGACTTGCAAAAGCCCTCGAACAAGCTGACATTGTCATCGCAGCCTTACGCCCCGTCAATGGCATTACACCTGTTGTGGCCACAAAAGAAATGGTGCAAAACATGAAAAAAGGAGCCGTTATCATTGATTTAAGTATTGATCACGGCGGTTGTTTTGAAACCTCGGAAGAAACCTCCCACCACCAGCCGGTTTTACCAAATATGGTGTCACACACTATTGCGTTCCAAACATGCCCTCCAAAACACCCCGAACGGCATCTATCGCACTAAGCAACTTCTTTGCGCCCATTTTGCAGTCTGTTAGTGAAAAAGGCGGCATAGACGGGATGCTGCGCTCGCATCGCGGTTTACGAAATGGTGTTTACCTTTACAAAGGAATCATAACCGACAAAAACATTGCCGGAAAATTTCAGTTTAATTATCAAAATATTGACCTGCTTATTGCAGCATTTAACGAATAATGGCATATCTAAAAATCGATACCGGACGCTATCCGGTTCATATAGGAAATATTTATCCGGCCCTTGCCTCTTTTTTATCTGAAAAGCATTTCTCTTCCATGTTTCTTCTGGTTGATGAAAACACCCTGGAACATTGCTATCCTTCGCTTGCAGACGCTATACCAGGCGTCGAATCCTATCATCTGATTAAAATCCTTTCCGGAGAAAAGCACAAAACCCTGGAATCGTGTCAACAGGTCTGGGAACAATTAACCCTTCAACAGGCCGACCGTAAAGCCTTGATGATAAACCTTTCGGGCGGTGTACTTTCCGACCTGGGAGGCTTTTGTGCGGCGAGCTATAAAAGGGGCATTACATTCATCAATATTCCAACCACCTTGTTATCGATGGTAGATGCTTCGGTGGGGGGAAAAGTGGGAATTGATTTTTGGGCTATAAAAACCAGATTGGCCTTTTTACCAATCCTGAAGCGGTTTTCATTTTTCCGGAATTCCTGAAAACACTACCTGCACGACAGTTAAAATCGGGCTTTGCCGAAATGCTGAAACACGGGTTTATCGCCGACAAGCAATACCTGAATGAATTGTTTGAACGGGATCTTCAGAATATTTCGCCGACAGACTGGCATCCGCTTATAGCCCACTCGGTCAACCTGAAAAACAAAATCGTAAAACAGGACCCCAAAGAATCAGGCCTTCGAAAAATATTAAATTTCGGACATACCATAGGTCATGCCCTGGAATCCTATTCTTTTTCCACCTCCATGCCGCTGTTGCATGGCGAAGCCATTGCGGCGGGGATGATGCTTGAATTTACTGCTAAGCAAAGATTTGTTGTAGGCTTGATGAAAATTTCACAGCAGATGCTCTGTTAAAACTTCAGGCCTTATTTCCGGAGCTCCGGTTATGGTCTTTTACTGTCGAACCGGTCATGAAACGAATGATGATGGATAAAAAAAACTTTAACGGAAACGTAATGATGGCATTGTTGGAGGCCCCCGGAAAAGCCGTCTTCGATGTAGCGGTAACATCTGAACAAATTGAAAAAACACTTTTAAAATGGCCCCTGAAATCGTAGAACTAACCTGGAATCAGAAATCCTTGCGGGGAATATCATGCTGCCGGCTTCCAAAAGTATTTGCAACCGAATGTTAATACTCAGGCATTTGGCCGGAAACAGTTTTGAACTAAAAAACATCTCGGATGCAGATGATTCGCAAAATCTTCTCAGCAACCTGGAAAAACTTCAAAAAAATCTCTTCCCCCTGACCCTGGATGTAGGCCATGCCGGCACCAACATGCGGTTTCTGACTGCCCTGCTGGCACAAACCGAAGGCGAATATATCCTGAAAGGAAGCCCGCGAATGCATCAGCGCCCTGTCAAAATCCTTGTCGATGCCCTGAACCATCTCGGCGCAAAAATTGAATACCTTGAAACCAATGGCTATCCCCCATTGCGGATAAGCGGCCAAAACCTCCGCGGCGGCAAGCTTTCCATTCCTGCCGGTGTCAGCAGCCAGTATATCTCTGCTTTGATGATGACAGCCCCCAACATGAAGCAAGGCCTGCATCTCGAATTTTCATCCCCGGTGGTTTCTTATCCCTATCTGGAAATGACACAACAATTAATGGAAGCCCTTGAAATGGAAGTGCACCTCTCCCCCGATTACGTTAGAATACCGCGGCAGAACATCTCCCGCACCTTGCCTTTTCACATCGAATCCGACTGGAGTGCGGCTTCCTATTGGTATGCCATGGCTGTCTTGGTTCCCGAAATAAAGATGACACTGCAAGGGCTGAAAAACAATTCCTTTCAGGGCGATCGTCGTGTTGCCAATATGTTTCAGGATTTTGGTATTGATTCGGTTTTTCATGAAAACGGCGTGACATTGCAAAAACAATGGCAACCGCTGCCCGACAACCTTCAGCCCGACCTGACAGAAACACCCGACCTGGCTCAAACTATCATCGTTCTTGCTGCCCTGTTGGGGATTGAAGGTCGTTTTACCGGACTGCAAACCCTTGCCATTAAAGAAACCAACCGCCTGGCAGCACTTCAGCAAGAGCTGAAGAAATTTGGTATCATCGCCCAAATCACAAGCAATCAACTGGTGCTTCCAAAGCAACCATTGCATCCGCCGCAGGATTCTATTGCCACTTATAACGATCACCGGATGGCCATGGCCTTTGCCCCGGCAGCTATCCTGTTTGGTCATCTTAAGATTCAACATCCCGCCGTCACCGGAAAATCCTATCCGGCATTCTGGAACCACCTTCGGCAGGCAGGCTTCGACTTAACCTACAAGTCAGAATCATGAAAAAATTTTTTGTCTGAAAGCATCATGCACTCAGGTCTTACAGAGAAGAGGTTCCGATAGCCAATTATGAAAGCCGGCACAACGGACTGCTTGAAGTTGTATGGATAAACGGACGAAAAGTCCTGAATGGCCGTCAGGCCAACTATTCGTTTGGTTCCCTTCATACTCTTTTCAGAAAAGTATTCAGAAAACTAAAACCTGAGAAAAACAACCCGGAACGCATTCTTATTCTGGGCTATGGAGCTGGCAGTGTGGCATCCATCCTGAGGTACGAAAGAAAATTCAACGGATATCTCGAAGGTGTTGAGCACGACGAAACACTGCTTCAAATCAGCAAAAAGCACTTTCCAAAAGGATATCATGCTGCCGACAAACTGATATGTGCAGAGGTACGTGATTACCTGCAGCAGGAGAGTAAAATTTTCGACCTGATAATCGTTGATATTTTCATGACGTGATAATGCCGGATTTTTTGATGGAAAAAAAAATTTTGGATTCAAATTGACAAACAGTTAGCTGAAAACGGCACACTGATAGCCAACACTATTTTTGTATCTGAAAAACAAGCTTCACAGGAATTAAAACTGCGAGACATCTTAGCCGTCATATTCCCAGAAACCCGGACTTTTCATGTCAGAGGTTTTGAGGAAAACTGTATGTTTGTTTGCCGAAAATAAAAGTTATGGAACAGTTGGAACAATTTGCAGGGCTGCTGTCAAAAGAACAAAACCTCACCTGGCAGCAGACGAAAAATACCCTGAAACTTATCAGCGAAGGGAATACCGTACCCTTCATGGCCCGCTACCGGAAAGAAGCCACCGGCAGCCTGGATGAAGTTGCCATCACAACACTTCGCGACCGATTCTACCAGTTGAAAGAGCTGGAAAAACGAAAAGAAAGTATTCTGAAATCCATCGGGGAGCAGGGCAAACTAACCGAGAGCTTAAAACAGCAGGTGACGGCTGCCACTACCCTGGCAGAAGCAGAAGATATTTACCTTCCCTATAAACCCAAGCGTAAAACAAGGGCGGTCATGGCCAAAGAAAAAGGACTGGAACCCCTTGCAATGAAACTGTTGAAAAAAACCTGTCCCATCCTGAAGAAGAAGCCTTAAGTTTTGTGAACGAAAATAAAGGCGTGGCCAGTGTTGAAGAAGCCCTCCAGGGTGCCCGCGATATTATCGCTGAACAAGTTAATGAACACAAATTTGTAAGAAAAACATTGCGCCGGTTCTATCACTACTACAGCCGTTTGTCTTCGTCGGTAGTCAAAGGAAAAGAAGCCGACGGACAGAAGTATGAAAGCTATTTTGAATTTTGAAGAACCGGTTTCAGACATGCCTTCCCACCGGATACTTGCCATGTTGCGAGGAGAGAATGAAGCTTCCTGCGCCTGAAGGTAGTTGTTGATGAAGAAGATGCGTTGGGTGAAATCATTAACATTTTCCTGAAATCACACCACACCCAGGAACAGGTTTTGAAAGCTATTGCGGATGCCTATAATCGCTTGCTACATCCTTCGATGGAAAACGATATGAAAGCAGTTCTTAAGGAAAAAGCCGATGGAAAAGCCATAGAAGTATTTGCCAAAATGCCCGGCAATTGCTACTGGCACCTCCTCTGGGACAAAAAAACATCATGGCCATTGACCCGGGTTTTCGCACTGGCTGCAAAGTGGTGTGTCTCGACAAAAATGGCAACTTGCTGCACAATGAAACCATTTATCCCCATCCACCACATCAGGATATAAAAACTTCTGCCAAAAAAATCAAACACCTGGCCAGCGCCTACAAAATTGAAGCCATCGCTATTGGAAATGGCACGGCAGGCCGTGAAACCGAGCAATTTATCCGCAAGGTGCGTTTCGACAAAGACCTGATTGCGGTGATGGTCAATGAAAGTGGCGCTTCAGTATATTCTGCTTCATCGGTGGCCCGGAAAGAGTTTCCTGATTATGATGTGACTGTTCGGGGCGCTGTATCCATAGGACGCCGCCTGATGGACCCTTTGTCTGAATTGGTTAAAATTGACCCAAAATCTATCGGTGTGGGGCAATATCAACATGATGTGAATCAAAAAGAACTAAACCAAAAACTAAAAGATATGGTAGAAAGTTGTGTGAATGCCGTAGGGGTGGATGTAAATACCGCCAGTGAAGAATTGCTGACCCATGTTTCAGGAATCGGACCTGTATTAGCTGAAAAAATCGTCAAATACAGAAAAGAGCATGGCAGCTTCCACAGCCGGAATGAATTGAAAATGGTAGAACGCTTTGGTGAAAAAGCATTTGAGCAGTCAGCAGGATTTTTACGCATACCTGAAAGTGAAAATCCTTTAGACCAGTCTTCCGTGCATCCGGAAAGCTATCACGTGGTTGAAAAAATGGCCCGGACACTGAAAGCCACCGTAACCGACCTGATGTCGAAAGCAGAACTCAGACAAAAACTTGATTTAAATCAATTTGTTACAGACCAGATTCAGATGCCCACACTGCAGGACATCATGAAAGAGCTGGAAAAACCCGGTCGCGACCCCAGAGAATCCTTCGATTTGGTGCAGTTTGACAACCAAATACACCACATTGAACAACTGAAATCCGGAATGACCTTACCGGGCATTGTCACCAACATCACCGACTTTGGAGCGTTTGTGGACATTGGGGTACACCAGGACGGATTGGTTCACATTAGTGAACTGGCCAACAAATATGTGAAAAATCCGAATGATATTGTTTCATTAAATCAAAAAGTTACTGTCAAGGTACTCAGCGTTGACATCCCGCGAAAGCGGATACAATTAAGCATGAAATAAAAGTATTCGTAACATCGTTGGAAGAAAAAACAATTATGAAGAAAAAAATTCTGATAACAGGGGTTTTAATGACCCTGCTCTCCTATAGCGGCATAAGTCAAAACATTAAGGCGGCGCTGATTGCGGGAACTAACCTGAGCCAGGTGGATGGAGATGAAGTATATGGTTTTCACCGGGCCGGTTTAAATGCAGGCCTGGCAGCCATTGTCCCTGTCGGAGGCAATTTTTATCTGAACCTCGAAACCCTTTACAGCCAGAAAGGGGCTTATCAAAAACAGCAGTATGCCGATTCTGTCCGAACGGGAGAATATGACCTTAGGTTAAATTATGTGGAAATACCGGTTTTCCTGCAATATAATGACAAAGATATCCTGATGGGCGGAGCCGGATTTGCTTATAGCCGCCTGCTGGATGCCATAGAAGAAGAAAACAGCGGAAACACCACCCCTTATACCGAAACACAGGGCTTTAACAAAGATGATTTTTCTGTTTTTGCCGACCTGCAATTCCGGGTTTACCAAAAATTTTATTTTAACTTCAGGTATTCCTATTCCATAGCCATGATACGCGAGCGGCAATACGACCCGCCTGCGGCTATGGATGAAAGCTGGAAACGCAAACAATATAATAATGTGTTGTCATTTCGGCTCATCTACCGTATTAATGAGAAAAAACGCACAAAAAGCGAAGCAAACAGAAGTGATGCAGGAATATAATTAACATAAATGGTTCTATTGGTTGACAGTTCATTTAAAGGCCCGGTTTATAACCTGAACAAAGAAGATTCAGGACATGTCGCCCGTGTATTAAGACTGCAGCAAGGCGACAAGGTAACCATCACCCGGGGAGACGGCATTTTTCATCATTGTGAAATACTGATGGCCGACAACGTCCGGACTACAGTGAAACTGATAGAATCTGAAGCTGTGACAAAGTCATGGCCAGGCACCGTTACCATCGCCATGGCACCAACCAAGAATATCAGCCGTACCGAATGGGCTGTGGAGAAAATGACCGAAATAGGGGTTGACCGGATTGTTCCACTGCTGTGTGAGCATTCGGAGCGAAAAATCATCAAACCAGCGCGCCTCATGCGTGTCATCCATGCGGCCATGAAACAATCGCTGAAAGCTCATCAGCCTGAATTGGAACCTATGACGCCTTTCGGACATTTGATAGAACAAGCTGAAAAAGCAGCAAAATACATAGCTTATGTAGATAAATTTCAGGAGGTTTTGCTGGCGGGACATTATTCCGCCGGCAAAGATGTGGTAATTCTTATCGGACCTGAAGGCGATTTCTCGCCGGATGAAATCAAACTGGCTACACAGGCAGGATTTCAGCCCGTAAGCCTGGGCAACAGCAGGCTTAGGACTGAAACCGCAGCTATAGCCGCCTGTCACACCATCCATGTAATTAATCAAACACATAGCCAATGAAAATAAAACAATACCTGCAACAGTTTTTATGGGCATCTTTGATGCTGATGCTGTCTATTCATGAAGCCACCGGTCAGGAGCTGAAACTTGCGCTGATGAAATATGATGCGGCGGCGACTGGTATTCCGACCCAACCGCACTTACCAACCTGGCAGAATTTTGTAATGAACATCTGAATATGCAACTTGATATTCAGTATGCTACGGTTACGCCAGGAAGCCGGGAGCTGTTTGACTATCCCTTTGTGCACCTGACAGGCCATGGCAATGTGGTTTTTAGCGACCAGGAAGCCGAAAACCTCAGGCAATACCTTTTGGCCGGAGGCTTCCTGCATATTGACGACAATTATGGTTTAGACCCTTACATACGTCCGCAAATGAAAAAAGTGTTTCCTGATAAAGAATTTGTAGCCCTTCCCAAAAGCCATCCGGTTTATCATCAGACTTTTGATTTTCCCGACGGAATTCCGAAAATACACGAACACGATGGCAAACCACCAATGGGTTATGGCATTTTTGTGGATGGGCGAATGGTATGCTACTACTCCTGGGAATCAGACCTGGGCGACGGCTGGGAGGATGAGGAAGTTCACAACGACCCCTGGCCAGTCAGACAGAAAGCCTTGCAAATGGGGGCCAATTTAATTGAGTATGTGTTTATGAACCGGTAAATGTCAATGTCATAATTACGAATTCCAAATTCCAAATTACAAATCCGAAATTCGAAATCTCAAATCCCAATCCCAAATCCCAAATCCCAAATCTTTACCCCGTGAAATGCGAAGCAAATTTCACTGGGGCGAAATCCGAAATCTTTACCCCGTGAAATGCGAAGCAAATTTCACTGGGGCGAAATCCGAAAATTATTAAGAAGTGATTTATTTGTAGAGTAGCCTCCTCCCCTTTCAAACTTGGCTACAAGGAACAACCCTTGATATTCCAAAAATATACGGGCATCATAACCAAAGAATCAATTCATTAAAACCATCCTGACAGTTTTTCTTAGCTGTATTGTCATTGCGTTAAACTTGTTTCGGGGCCAGAACATTTTTGTATTGGTTAATTACTAAATCATTGATTTTGTAATTAGAAGAAA
>LZCG01000089.1_pt1 | contig 17423 bp, 24 predicted proteins | sample 768541 | NCBI WGS metagenome assembly LZCG01 (sample SAMN05200874, study PRJNA324366) | oil field metagenome | isolation source: sample BH-FW-1 from oil reservoir | place: India: Bombay High | collected 2015-07-11
TATAATATCAAAGACAGACACTAATTATTGTTATCGTTTCTTTTTTTTATGAAAAGTGAATGGTTGTATCGCAATAATTTTTGAAAATTATCAGAAACAGCAACAAGGCCGGGCATTACACGGCCTTGTTAAACTGCAAAAGTTACCGTCTTAATTTATAAAATACTCAGTTCCTTCAGGCTTTTTTCAATTCGCTGATACGTTTCTTCAATATGAAAATCAAGTCCTACCGAATACCGAACCAATCCTTCGGATAAGCCCATGGTTTTTTGGATACTTTCAGGTACTTCTGAGGAAGTTGATGTTCCGGAATTGCTGAAAAGTGTCCGGAAATATCCCAGACTTACCGCCAGATAACCCACGCCGTTTTTTTGCATCTGCGCCATAAACTCACTGGCTTTATCACTGCTTTCCAAATCTATGGAAAGCATGCCTCCGAAACCAAATTCCTCATTCATGGTTGCTGACATGAGTTCATAACCCGGATGCTCCGGAAGACCAGGATAATTTACTTTCAGTCCGGCTTCCTTAAATTTTTTTGCTAAAAACATGCCGTTTTCACTATGTTTTTTCATGCGTATGGGCAATGTAAACAGGTTTTTATGAATACTTGAAGCGCGCAAGGGTTCGAGAACAGGCCCCAATAACATGGCGGTACCTGTATGCAAATCAATCAGTGAATCGATAAATTCTTTTGAACCGCAAATAGCTCCGGCTGTGGCATCGTTTTTCCCATTAACAAATTTTGTCATGGAATAAACCACGATATCCGCACCCAGCTGGGCGGGTGAGAAAATCAACGGCGTAAAAGTGTTGTCCACCACCAGTTTGATGTCATGTTGGTGGGCTATTTCAGAGAGTGCCGGGATGTCACTGATTTGTAGAAGCGGGTTGGTCATGTTTTCAGTGTATATCACTTTGGTGGATGGTTTGACCTTGTCTGCAACAGCTTCCAGGTCGGTGATATCCACAAAATCAACTTCCACTCCATACTGAGGTAACCAATATTTCAAAAAGGCAAATGTGCCCCATAGGTAGTCACACTTGAAATGATATGGTCGCCGGGTTTTAACAATTGTAATAAAGCAGTAGTAATCGCTGCCATACCCGAACCTGTCACCCAGGCCAGCTCGGTTCCTTCCATCGCTGCCAATGATTTTGACAGTTCAAGGTTTGTGGGATTCCAGTGACGGCTGTATAGAAAAGCTTCTTTTTCGCCTTGAAAGCAGCGGGTCATGTCAACACCGTTATCAAATGCATAGGTGGCAGATCGGTAATCGGCGGATTTACCATGTTGTCTGCAGATAAATGTGCCGAATTTTCCAACGACGTTGCCGGATTAAATTTTTTCATCTTTTTTTGTTTTTAAGTGATTTTGAAATAAAGATACCGTTGTTGTTTTTTCATGATGAATTTTGTTGAAAATTCAAATCAGAATATTGATATTTTAAAAAAAATGTAATTTTGAAATGGAAAATAATACCTGTTTTGTTAATGTTTTAAACCAAACAAATCATGATAATTGATGGATTAGACCGAAAAATATTATATGCATTAACCCGAAATGCGCGTACGCCTTTTGTGGAGATAGCCAAACAATGCGGTGTGTCCGGGGCGGCTATACATCAGCGGGTCAGGAAGTTAATTTCAAATGGTGTGATTTCGGGTTCACAATACAATGTCAATCCAAAAAAAATTGGTTACCTTACCTGTGCTTTTATTGGTATTCAGGTCAATTTGATTAGCAATCGCACCCATGACGAAGTTTTTGACCGGATCATGCAAATCCCCGAAATTGTAGAATGTCATCATATTTCGGGAAAGTATTCGTTGCTGGCAAAAATATATACCAGAGATAATGAAGGGCTTAAAGATATTATCGTGGAAAAAATACAGGTTATTCCTGAGATTATAGCTACTGAAACTTTCATATCACTTCAGGAAGGCTTTACGCGTCAGCTTCTTCCAAAATAGACATATTATCTGAGCCAGAATAAGGTTGTTGCGGGATGAAATTTCACCGAAGGGCAAACCTTCAGGCGCTTTATTTGTTAGGAGATCTGTAAATAAAAATATTAATATTTTCGCCATTAAATCACAAACAGATAATATATGAATTACGACCTTATAGTTATTGGCAGTGGCCCGGGCGGTTACGTAGCTGCCATTCGTGCATCCCAGTTAGGTTTGAAAACCGCAGTAGTTGAAAAAGAAAATCTTGGAGGTGTCTGTTTAAACTGGGGATGTATTCCCACCAAAGCTTTGATGAAGAGTGCACAGGTATATAACTACATGGGGCATGCAAAGGATTATGGAATCAAACTGGAAGGCACTGTCGCACCGGATTTTCCTTCTATGATTTCACGAAGCCGCGAAGTAGCTGATGCCATGAGTAGAGGTGTACAATTTTTGTTTCGCAAAAATAAGGTTGATACCATTGAAGGATTTGGTAGGTTGACAGCAGACAAAAAAGTTGAAGTTGAAGATAAGGAGGGCAAAAAAGCGACTTATGAAGCCAGGAATATTATCATCGCCACAGGGGCCCGTGCCAGAGAACTTCCGACACTTCCGATTGATAACGAAAAAATCATCGGCTACCGAAAAGCCCTGACGCTGGAAAAACAACCTGAATCTATGGTGATTGTCGCTCCGGCGCTATTGGGGCTGAATTTGCCTACTTCTATAATTCTATTGGTACAAGTGTGACTTTGGTAGAATATATGCCTAACATCCTGCCCTTGGAAGATGAAGAGGTTTCCAAGCAACTGGCCCGAAGCTTTAAGAAATCCAACATCAAAGTGATGACCAATTCGTCTGTAGAATCGGCTCACACGTCCGGCGAGAAGGTTCAGGTGACCATCAAAACCAAAAAAGGTGAAGAAAAAGTTGAAGCTGATGTGGTGCTGTCAGCCGTGGGTATTACCGCTAACCTTGAAAATATTGGTCTGGAGAATCTGAATATTAAAACCGAAAAAGGTAAAATTGTTGTTGACGATTTTTACAAAACCAATGTGGAGGGTGTTTATGCTATTGGCGATATTATTCCGGGACCTGCCCTGGCGCACCTGGCATCTCATGAAGGCATCACTTGCGTGGAAAAGATTGCCGGACTAAATCCTGAACCTATTGATTACGGTAACATTCCCGGCAATACTTACACAACTCCGGAAGTTGCTTCAGTGGGGATGACGGAGAAGCAGGCTAAAGAAGCCGGCTATGAAGTGAAAGTGGGGAAATTTCCTTTTACAGCATCCGGAAAAGCCAAAGCCGCCGGAAATCCGGAAGGCTTTGTGAAAGTTGTTTTTGATGCCAAATACGGGGAATGGCTTGGGGCTCACATGATTGGTGATAATGTTACCGAACTGATAGCTGAAGCTGTAGTGGCGCGCAAGTTGGAAACTACCGGTCATGAAATTATCAAATCAGTACATCCGCATCCGACCATGTCTGAAGCTGTGATGGAAGCTGTGGCTGCTGCCTATGACGAGGTGATTCATATTTAAATATCTACTAATATCAAAATATTCAACAGCCGGCAGAAATGCCGGCTGTTGTTGATTTTGGTTCAAAATGCCGGCTATTGTCCGGTTTTATCGCTGACACTTTCAGTGAATATATCAGATTTATCTAGGTTTCTTCAATTGTCTTTTTCTGATTCTTCCTATCTTTACCGCCGATCAAAATTTACTGCTTATGGAGGTTGTGCAAACAAAAATACCGGATGTTCTTATTATAAAGCCGCAGGTTTTTGAAGACCAGCGTGGTTATTTTTTTGAATCCTATAACAAAGAAAAATTCCTGCAACAGGGTCTGGATCAGAATTTTGTGCAGGATAATGAATCTAAATCTGTGAAAGGTGTTCTTCGCGGGCTTCATTTTCAGGCACCTCCCTTTGCGCAGGGGAAATTGGTACGGGTTATGAAAGGGGCTGTGCTTGATGTGGCCGTTGATATCCGTAAAGTTTCGCCAACCTACGGACAATGGACGTCGGTGGTGTTGACCGAACAAAATAAATGGATGTACTGGGTTCCTCCGGGGTTTGCCCACGGTTTTGTTACCCTTGCAGATGAAACGGTGTTTTTTTATAAAGTAACCAATGTTTATCACAAGGCTTCTGAGGGAAGCATCCGCTGGAATGATCCTGACCTGAATATCAACTGGGAAATTGAAAACCCGGTATTGTCCTCAAAAGACCAGGAAGCTCCTTTGTTTAAGGCTTTTAAAAGTCCTTTTTAGTTGTTTTTAGTTTAAAAAAAGTGCCGCCGACAATTCCGGATAAACCGGATCTGAATTCTTTTTTATTTTACCAGAATATCCACCCATACGAGCCGGTGATCGCTTCCTTCGTCTCCGACCGTGAGGTGATGGAAGGGGTGAGCGCTGTCGTACCAAAAAACGCCGGAATCTTTGATTTGAAAATCAGCAGAGGGCAACACATAATCAATCCGAAGACCAAATATTGAAGTGTGATGGCTTTTTTCTCCCTTTCGGGGATTTTTTAATTTTTGAGCAGCCGCACCGCGGCTTGACGGAATCATGTCCCCTGTGGCAACTTCCGGATGCACGCGTGGATTTTCCAGCAATTGGTTAATGGCTCCTGGGTAGCTGTCCCCGTCGTTGGGGTCTGCATTCATGTCGCCCATAATCACAAAGGAAGCTGTGGCCGGAAGGCTCCTTCCCGATGATTATCATCATAAAGGTAACCGCCTTGCGAAACGCCGCTAATATAGTCTGACAGCATTCTGATTTCGTCAAAATTCCGGGTACCGTTGCGGTCTTCACTGCCATCAAATACGGGCGGTGTAGGATGCGCTATGATGGCATGTATGACCTTGTTGTTGATTTTCAGGGGTACATCGACGTGGTTTTTGGATGAAAGTCTGAAATGGTTGATTTCTTCGCCGCTGTAGTAAGGTTGACCGTTGCTATCGACAGGCATGAGGTTTTGGGGCATATCTTTCCACAGGAAATGCTGAAAAGTACGGATAGCCACAGTATCAAACGGATAGCGCGACAACAGTGCGAAAGCATACTGGCCTTCATAAGCGCCATAGCCGAAAGCATCGCCGGGATCGCCCGTGTGTCCATTGTTGTCATAATCAAACCGCTGTTTAGACCCGTGTTGGAAGGAAACGGCAGGCGATACCGATAAAGAATGGTATCTGCCTGGTTTTGAGGTTTCGACAAAAAATTATCCTGAAAAAGTGCTAAATAATGACCGGAAGCGTCATAGTCAAATTCCTGCAATGCCAACACATCGGGCCTGGTTCGTTGAATGATTTCGGCAATAATCCGCAGCTGCTTGTTATGAGAATCCTCCAGGTCTTTTTTTAGCATGGCAGAATCATGCCGGTATAAAGCAGTATTGAAAGTAGCAAAACGAACTGTAGGACCATCTGGCAATTGCTGACATCCGGCAATGAGTAGCGCAATGAAACTGGTCAAAACAAAAATTCTTTTCATATAATCATATATTTCTTAACACACGCAAAAATAACCAAATGTTACAATAGTTTGTTGCCGGGATGTTATCTTATTGTCATATTATTATTGTCCGATAAAAATTAAAAAAAGAATTAAAGAATCATAAGATTTCTCCTTTCAGTCAAAATTACAGCTTGTTAGGTTGCTGAGGCAGGACAAGTCCATCTCTCTCGCCAATACGCTGAAATCCTCATCATTTCGAAAATCATATCAAAAAATACTCCACAATATATGATAACAATATTGGAATCAGTATTCTTTGCCGTTCACTTTAGTGAACGGAATAAGAGCAGACACTACAATTTCCGGGGCTTCAGCCCCGATTAAACAAGGCGATAGTAAGGGGCAAATCCCGGTTTATAAAGACTAAAGGCCGGAGACATTGGGTTGCTTTATCATCGTTGGCTAAAGCCCAACAGCAAAGTATATTATTCTTTTGAAATACATCACTTAATCCGGAGTTTTTTGTGTTAGAGATTGTTTTAGATTGGTTTTGAATCTGTTTTCTTATCGAATAACTAAAACAAAACCTCCCAAGACCTGTTGAAAGACATATATGTTTTTGATGTCTTTATTTTTATCATAAAAAACCGGAAAAAAGCATGTCAGGAAAATCATCAACATTAAGGAATCGTATTCTTCAAATTATTAATCACCGCGATTTTGTGTTGATATTGGCGATTGTTTTGGGGCTTTTGCTGGGAAACAAACGCGATGGCTCTCTGATATTTCCATTTATCTGCTTGCTTTTGTGATTATGGTTTCTACAAGTGCCTTCACTTTTCGTTCGTGGTTTCCCCTGAATCGTACATTCCGAATACTGGGTCAGAGTATTTTTCTGAATTATATTCTTTTCGGCGGATTGGTTATCGGGTTGGGAAAGTTGTTTTTTCCGTCGGAAGCCGAAATGATGTACTGGATTGGATTCGTACTCATTGCTGCTGCACCACCGGGTCCTTCGGTGATTCCTTTTTCGGGGATGCTCAAAGGCAACATGCACTATGCCGTTACATCTGTTTTGGGCGGGCACATCGGGGCATTGTTTCTGACGCCGGCCATCATGCTGTTGTTTTTGGGGCGCTCGCTGGTTTCGCCCGAAGCTATTTCGCTTATCCTGCTGAGACTTATTGTGATTCCGTTGATTCTATCTCGTTTTTTACGCCACAGGAAAGCGATACCGGTGATGGACAAATACCGTAATACGTTCGTAAAATGGGGGTTTTTGCTGATCATCATGCCCATTGTTGGTATGAGTCGTGATATTATTTTTTCCCGGCCGGATGTTTTGTTAAAAATTTCAACTGTTTTTGCTATCGTGATGTTCCTGATAGGTTTTTTATATGACCGCCTGATGGGAAAGATGGGTATGGATGCTTCTACGGTGGTGAGTTCTACGCTGGGTTTTGTAATCAAAAGTTCCGCGTTTTCTGGGGTTGTGGCTATTCAGTTTTTTAATGAGGAAACCGCCACACCCTCGGCGGTATTGAGTATTTTTGTGACACTTTACGTGATTTTCTATTCCTTTTTCAGGAAATGGGTTGATGGCCCGGAATCTACTGAGCCCTAACCAGAAATTCTATAGCTTGTCTTTTGTCATCTCAAAGAAATTACTACTGATTGCCAGGGTTTAAGTTCAATATATTCTTTTTGCACCGTCACATCAGGATAGTTATTTATCATCACCTCCCCGGCCCATCCTGCTTCCAGTCTGGCTTCACGGTCTGAAAAATTCAGTACCACAAGCATTCGGGTCTTGTCAAGTTGTCGGGTATAGGCAAACAGTTGTTCATGTTCGGGAGCCACCAGCTGAAAATCGCCATAAACCCAAACCGGATGGTTTTTCCTTAGCCTGACCAGCTCCCTGAAATAGTTCAGTATGGAAGCGGGGTCTGATTCCTGTGCTTTGACGTTGATAAACTTATGGTTGTCATTTATTTTGAGCCATGGTTTGCCTGTGGTAAAACCGGCCTGCGGACTGTTGTCCCATTGAAATGGCGAGCGGCCGTTGTCTCTTGCTGTTGTTTTCCAGTCTTCTAAATAGAGATTTATATCAACTCCTTTTGCCGTCAGAAAATCATAAAAACCCAACGTTTCAATGTCGCGATAATCGTTGATATCCGAAAGTCGCAGGTTGGTCATCCCGATTTCATCTCCCTGGTAAATAAAAGGGGTAGCCCGCATGGTTAGTAAAAAGGTGTGGAGCATTTTGGCACTCAGCGAGCGAAAGTGTTCGCTGTCATTTCCCCACCGACTGACCATCCGGGGCTGGTCGTGGTTGCCAAGATAAATGCTGCCCCAGCCTTTTTTGGCAAAGACATCACTCCATTTGGCGTAAACCTTTTTAAAATCTTTCAGGGCCCAGCCATTTTTGTCCAGCTGCTTGAATCCATTGGGTGACAATCCTAAATCCTGACCTTCAAAATGGAAAAACAAATCCAGTTCCCCTCGGTTTTCATCCACAAAATCAAGCGCCTGGTCAATTGAGATGCCTGCACCCTCACCCAGTGCCACTACATCATATTTATTGAGTACTTTTTGGCGCATTTCTTTTAGGTAAGTGTGCAGCTTCGGCCCCTGTGCATAATAACGGGGCCATGAAGCGCTTCCGAACCAGGCTTTCAAATCCGCCTCTGTAATCATAGGCCATTGCGGATCTTTCGATATAAATGGGATAACATCCATGCGGAAACCATCAATACCTTTCTGAAACCACCATTCCATCATGTCGTAAACAGCTTCGCGGGTTTTGGGGTTTTCCCAGTTCAGGTCGGGTTGCTTTTTGGCAAAATAATGCAAATAATAGGCATCTGTTGGTTCGTCATACTGCCATGCTTTAGCTTTAGGGTCGAAAAAGCTCCAACGATAGGGCGGTTTCCCTTTTTCGGCCGGCCACCAATGGTAGAAATCGCGGTATGGATTTGTGCGGGAACTGCGTGATTCGATAAACCAGGGATGTTCGTCGCTGGTATGATTCACCACAAGGTCCATCACCAGCCTGATGTTGCGGTCGTGGAGCCCCTGAAGTAAAGTATCGAAATCATCATGGTGCCAAAATCGTCCATGATGCTGAAGTAGTCGCTGATATCATAACCATTATCGGCATTGGGTGACTGATAGACCGGGTTGAGCCAGATCATATCAATGCCAAGACTTTCGATATAGTCGAGCTTACTGATAATGCCTCTCAAATCACCAATCCCGTCGCCATTGCTGTCTTTAAACTGCGGGGATAAATTTGATAGACTATACCTTCTTTCCACCATTTCCGACCGTACGTTTGCATAATGATAGCAGTGTTTAGTGCGTGATATTTTCGGAATGCAATAATACAGTTTTCTGCGGTTTTGACAGGGTTGAACAACCAAAGATTCGGAATATGGTTTTAAATGGCAGGCAGGTTGTTGTTTTTTTCGGAATTTTACCAACCCATGAATATATTCAAATTACCAGTTAAGAAACCATCCCAGGTACAGCCAGATAGTCTGAATGTGATTCTTAGTTCCGATATCAGACAGGCGATAGTCAAGGCCGGTTTCTATTTTGTGGCCCTTGATTGTTTCATGACCAAATGCTGCCAGGATTCTTATTTCTAATGTGTTAGAACTTTCTTTTGAACCGATGTATTCATTGCTTAGTTTGAGGTAGCTTTCATGAGGGTCGATATGCTCCCCGTTGAGGGGAAGCGCCGTCGCCAGCCGGTATCGCAATCTTATTTTTTTTTTGTTATCGGGTTTAAAAATCCGTTCGATACCCATTCTTTGCGCTAAAATTATACGGCGAAGTTGTCTTATCGTGGAAAAAGACAGCGATAGCCGTTTTGTGGGTTTTTCGTTGTTGAGCCGAACCATCATTCCTCCGGTAAGGCTGTTTTTATAGGTCAGTTTACGTGTTGCCGAAAACTCTAAATCGGTTCTTTTATAGCGGGGATCAGACTGCAGGGAAAAATTTTGGCCGTCTGACGAAAATATTGTTTGATTTTTAATCTTTACGTTGGCTTTCCATTCATCAGTAATTTTTTTGTTGAAATTGAGAACCGGCATTATGGCAGTGTTATATTTCTGGCCGGATACATGCAAAGCAAAGAGATTTATCAACCATGTAACCAATATTAATTTGCGCATGTTTAATAGGTTAAGATGTTCATGTCGGGAGGAACGATTTGTACAATGTGTTGTATCGTTCCGTGGTTGTCAGTTGTTACCTCATATTTTTTTCGATAGCCGTTTTGCTTTCCGTCAATGATAATTTCATATTTTGTGGTGTATTCCTGTTTGCAGGTTTGCGATAGAAGAAGTTTTTTAAGTACGGATGGTTTGCCTGAGTATTGTTTTTGTATTTTCAGGATTTTGTATTTGCAGAATATAGAATCTAACTGATGGATGATGATATCTTTAACACTATTATTAATATCCTTTAAACCAATAATGTACTCAACATCCTGAATGGAGCCGGCAGCATCGAATTCAATGCTGTAGCGTGTGTTGTGCCATTTGGTTTTTGCTTCGTAAGAAAGGCCTTCATGGCTATGTTCGCGATACCATTTCACTTTGTTTGGAACATGCAGGGTTGAAAAAAAAGCAATAGCGCTGTCCGGCACTTGTTGAATCTCTATGCGGACTTCATGCTCAAATTTTGTCTGGGCGTGCAATTCAAACACGGTGAACAACAGTAATACGATACCTGTAAAAATGTATTTTGTCATTTTTTTATTTACTCCGATTTTGGTAGGCAAAGATATAGGTTTGATCTTTTTAGGAAAGGATGACAGTAACCCCTTTAGCTGATTTTTTTTGGTAGTGCAGCCTTGACAGGGTTACTGGTCTGATTATTTAAAAGCTCCACTTAAAACGCAGGTAATAAATTTGTCCGATGTTGCCATATTCGGTGTTTTTACGGCCCGAAAACAGTTGTCCAGCTAACAGGGCATCAGCATTATCGCTAAGCGAAAAGGTCAGTAACGGACTGATGAAAGCAGATTGGTCGTACGGATTCAGAATCGATGACAAGCCACCGGTGAGCAGGGGTGAAAGCTGATAGCGGGTTTCAAAAAACAGTGATGATTTGGCCGGCGTAAGGGTTTTCACCGACAGGTTCTCCATGGTCAGCAGGATGTTGTTGCGGCTGGCCTTGCCAGTGGTGCCACTGCTGTTGTATAGTAATCCGGCATGCAGATAAAAGCTGTTGGGAAAAATGTAATCAGCCCCAACAGAAGCTACAATCTGATTGGTTGTGTCGACAAACTGGTCTGTGTTGCGAAACCAGGTCATTTCCCCGCGAAATCCGGCATCTCCAATATTACCGCTCCATCCGGCGCCAAGCACGACATCGTCTTTGACATATCCGCCAAGGAATTGCCAGTCATAGTGCCATTTGTTAAAACGAACCATGGCCGCCACAGAACTCGATTCAAAATCGTCGGCAAAACTATATACCAACTCTACTGATGAAACTACACCGGTGTAGTATTGAACCCTGACAGCATCTGTTCCTGGGCGTTCTTCGTAGTCGAAATCGAAATAGTTGAAAGTATTAAATATGTCATTGGGATTCCAAACCAGGTTGATGCCCCAGTTGATGCGTTGGCGGCCCAGTCTGATTTGCCAGTTTCCTTTCCTATAATCCACATAGGCCCGGTCCACCATGGCATGCAACACATAGCTGTCGCTTTCAATGAATGTTTTCGATAGGTCCAAAAAACCCAGGTCGTTGTCCAGAAGTTCGCCGTAGTCGGGAAACAAACGGACTATTTCGCCAAACAGGAAGCGGTTTCTGACTTCCAAAGCCATGGTCCAGGAATCACCGACATAATAACGCATGTTAATCCGGTTGTGTATCAGGTTATCACTCAAAGCCTCTGGTATTTCAATTGAACCATCACCAGGCATATCGGGCAGGTAAAAAGTTTGCATGGATTTCACATACCCTTCTATGGTGAAAGCGCTTTGTCCGTAGCCGGAAGTTATGGACATGGCCGCAATCAGAACTGTAAACCAGATTGGGAATAAGATTTTGAAAAGCGGCTTCATGTTACTGTATTTTTAATGTCATCACTTACTACCCGGCCGTCTTCGATGGTGATGATACGCCGGGCTTTGTTGACTACACGTTGGTCGTGGGTAGAAAATAAAAAGGTGATATTTTCGTCCCGATTTAAAACCTGCATGATATCGAGCAGGTTTTCGGTTGATTTGGAATCAAGGTTAGCAGTGGGCTCGTCAGCAAGGATGAACCTGGGCCGCGATGCGAGAGCCCTTGCTACGGCTACCCGTTGTTGCTGGCCACCCGACAGCTTGCCGGGTCGGTTGTCGGCACGGTCGCCCAAGCCTACCGATTTTAGCAGGTCGAAAGCCCTTTTCCGGCGTGTTGTTGCCGGAATTTTTGCAGCTGCATGATGAATTCCACATTTTCGCGGGCTGTCATAACCGGAATCAGGTTGTAGGCCTGAAAAACAAAGCCAATGTTTTTGAGCCTGAAGTCTATCAGCTGACCTGATGTCAATTTCGATAAGTTTGTTTGACCGATGATAATTTCACCTGCCGTTGGTTTGTCAAGTCCCCCAATTATGTTGAGCAGGGTGGTTTTTCCCGAACCTGAAGGCCCTACGATAGCGGTGAATTCACCTTCCTGAATTTCCATGTCAATTCCCCTCGACGGCATGAACGGGAACGGCTGTAGTGTTATAGGTTTTTATTATATTTTTTATTTCAATACTTTCATAATGATGTATTTTATTTGGTTCTGAGCTTTCTGCCGGATTAAATTTTAATGCTTTATATGCAGGATAAATAGCAGAGACAATTCCTGTCAGTATCACCATAATAGTGATAATAAAAATATGAGTTTGGGTGATAGACGGATAAATGACCGATGACCATCCAATGGCTTTCAGGCCCTCTCCATACATGGAAAGGTCAATACCTGTTTGCGCGGTGATGATAGTGATGAGAACACCCACAAAGATGCCTGCAAGGCTCCGGCAAGTGTCAGAAAAACAGATTCGGCCATAATCATGCTAAAAACACGACGGCGGTTCATGCCTATGGCCATCAGCATGCCCAGTTCTTTGATACGCTCCAGCACGGCCATCAGCATGGTATTGATAATTCCAAAACAGAGTGCCAGCAGGATGATCAGAATAATGATGTAGGTGTATTGGTTCATTATCTCCATAAGATAGTTCAACTCAGGGCTGATTTCCTTCCATGTGGCTACTTCCAGGTCGGGAAATGCGGATTGTAGCATTATTTTGACCTGGTCAGTCTGATTGTTGGATGTCAGCAATACTGACATTTCATGGCAGGTTTCTGGCGGCATGTTAAGCAATGAAGACATATCTTCCTGTCGCGTAAAAACCATCATGCCGTCAAACATATCGTTGTTGGTTTCATAAATACCGGTGACGCGGAACCCGCCACTTACGGGATTCCCGTAGATATCCGTCAGGTTAAGGACAATCCGTGATTTGATTTTTACATTCAATTTATCAGCCAGTTTTTGCCTAATACGAGGGGCTTCACCCGCGGCGGGGTATTGCCAAAGTAACTGCCTGCTATCATTTTGTTGTGGATATTAGTTACATTCATTTCTTTTTCAGGATGGATACCAACTACTTTTACTCCCGATGCGGTGCCGGCAGCTAAAATCATGGCGGTAGTTACCACGCGTTCGCTGATGGCTTTCACAGGCCGGAACTTTAAAATGGATTCTATTTTTTCATTAGTGTGTTGCATGTACAGCTTTGGATTATCCTGCTTCCGATATTCGGGATGGTGTAACTGGATGTGAGAGACTTCGTTTTTAATGGCGATGTCAAAACGTTGGTCAACCATCCCCTGCATGAAGGCGGTGGAAAACAATCCGGAAAACACTCCGAGCATGATGGCAATAATCACTACCAGCTTCTGAGCTTGTTGCGCCATATATTTCTCCATGCAATTTGTATTATCATAATTAGCTCGTTTATGCCCTCAGGGCGTTGATTGCTTTCATGTTTTTAATGGTTAGTAGCGGATATACTGACAACATCAGGGTAATAGTAAAAACTATCAATGCCTGATGCCAGAAAACCTCCGGAGCCAGTGAAAATTTCATAAAAGGTTCCCACCCGTAGTCTGCCATCACCTCGGCACTTTGTCCCTTCAGGGAAATTGGATGGTGGAAGAAGAAACCTACAACAGGCAGGCTACCGGCAAGGCCTGCTCCAGTTCCGAGAAGTGCGATAAAAAAAGTTTCCAGGGTCATCATTGCGGAAAGCCGGAAGCGTTTCATCCCGACAGCCATCATCACTCCCAGTTCCCGTCGTCGTTCTGACATCATCATCATGATGGTGCCGAGGATACCGAAAAAAATGACCATGTATAGAATAGTTTTGAAGATAACCCCACTGGCCCTGTCGCTTTCGATTTGTTGTACCATGGCCGGTTGCATTTCTTTCCAGGTTATGACCCTTCGGTTGTGACCGGCAATTTGTTTCAGGTGTTTTTTAACAGGTTCCAGGTCTTTATGATGATGGAGGATAACTACCAGGGAAGTTAACAAATTTTGGGCGTTGTAGAATTCCTGGCAGATTTTCAGGGCATATAAATCATGGTTTTATTCAGCTCTTTTATAGGAAAATCGAGCAACCCCACCACCGGAAAAAGATCTGCGGCAGTGGCATAGCGATAGCCCTGACCGGTTAGAATAAGTGTGTCGCCCACATCAATCTTCAGGTTCTCTGCCAGGGTTTTCCCGATAAGGATACCCTTTTCATCATCTTTCAGATAGCGCCCAGCCATAATATTGCTTTTGATTCGGGTAACCTTTTTTTCGGCATCCGGGTCGATACCGACTACCTGGCCCACTTTGGTGATGTTTTTATTGGAGGCCAGGGCGAAAGATTCCAGTCTGGATGTTGCCCCCTCAATACGCGGGTCACCGTTGATTTGTTCCAGTAGTTTTTCACTTACGGTAATGTGGTGATCCAGCGTTTCTTCATCCTGGTATTCCGGGTGTTGTAACTGTAAATATCCCGAATAAAACCGAACGATATTATCGATATTACTACTGTAGGTGCCTTCCTGCATGGAGCTCATTAAAGCCGAAAAAATAACCCCAAAGAAAACGGATGCTGCCGTGATAAGGGTTCTTCTCTTGTTGCGCCATAAATTCCGCCAGGCCAGCAAAAGGATGGTTTTCATTGGGTTGTGTTTTTAGTGGATTCTTTTCATACGTTGTTGCGAAAAAAAAAGACTTCTCAATCGGAACATTAAAATCTATCGCTGTAAATTCAAGGATGGTTTTTTCTCCTGGTTTGTCCTCTTTTTTAATGGTTAATGTGGCTGGCAATTTTCTGTCATCAAGTAGCTTGATGTTGCTACCGGTCATGGTTTGTACACGGTCGCCAAATTCATCATAATATTCGGCCTTCATTTGAAAGAATTCCTTTTGGGATATCCAAATGATAATTTTTCCCCAAACAACCGCAGCCTCTGGTTTGGGAAGGAGCTGGATTTTATGACATTCAAGCCCTTCAAACGTTTCACTTCCCACGATTTTTTTGTCGTAATCCTTAACAATGGAAGATTCTTTCATTAAATCATCATTGGTAAAATCAGAGCCCATCCATGATTGCATCATCATGCTGGGCGGTAACTTTATCAGGCGCTCAATGGTTGGAATCCAGTTCCACATTTCATTTTGTCTTTTCAGAAATGCCTGACCTTTTTCTTTGGCGGGTGCCGTGATGTAAACCATAAAATAATCATCGCCAAGAGACCAGGTCTTCATTTCTATGGTTCTTTTCCATGAAGGTCTGACAATGGTCATACGCATGGTGCCAATACTTGATTTGCCTTTGAATTTCTGATCGGCTTTTTGGACGATTTCATCGGCCGAAAGCCCGTCCTGTGCGTTTGTGGGGAATGCTGTTCCTGAAACCAGGAAAATCATCACTGTTAGCTTTAGGAAAATTTGTTTTAACATTTTATTGAATGCTTATTGTGAATTGCAAAATTGATTGATAACAATTTGGGTTACTTCATCAAGCGGAAAGCTTTCCGGGTCCATGATGTAGTGGAGCCCGATACCATCCAGCAAAGCTAGCAGATAGCGTGTCCAGGCATCGGGGTTTTTCTTGCCCTGTTTTATAAAAAATGAATTAGTTTTAGTGGTGATGGGTTTCATAACGGCCTTGAAATGATCACTGGCAAGGGCTAATATTTCAGGCTGAAAAACAAGTTTGAAATAAAGCATCCAGTAGTTTGTGTTTTCACGGATAATTTCTGACGCTTTTGTGATGAAGTAACGCAGCTCGTTTTCTTCGACAATTCCATCCTTGTTTTTATCAAAATAACAGGCCATTTTATTAAATCCATCGATTATGATGTGGCGTATGAGGTCTTCTTTGTTTTTAAAATAATTGTAGGGCAAACCTTTTGATATTCCCGCTTCTTCAGCGATTTGCTGAATGGATGTTTTTTCAAATCCCTGGCTGGCAAAAAGCTTCATGGCGGCCTGCATGATAAGCACTTTGCGATCTTTTCTGATTTCTTCGTATTGTGCTTTTGTTCGCGGACTCATTTTTTTGTTTTGGTTGAACGATTGTTCAAAAATATCATAAATCTGGAACAACTACTAATTTTTTTGTTAAAGAAAAGTGAAATATTTGATTGGCATGTGATGGCGATAAAAAGCCAAAAAGAAGAACTGTCTCGTCCTGACTCTTGTTTACTATATTTATTCACCAAAGTTTTTACATTTTCTAATAAAGATATTTGAGCCCAGTCTAAAAAGGTTATAGGCAATAATAAGGATCTGATTTCATTTTTTATTGTTTATAAGTCGTATTTGTAATATGTTGTTTTTTAGTTATTTAAATATTTATGAACAGCGATGTAATTAGCTAATTATAGGGGGTTAAGCCAACATTATCCTCACTGTAAAAGCCCCAGTCGATAACCAGCTTTACCTTCGGATGGCCCAGTACATCCAAATTGTATATTAGCACCCGAAAGGTTTTCACGTCCGGGATGTTCCCTGTCAGCTTTCCTGTAATAAAAGGAGCATCCCATAGACTTGAAATATGTGGAGAAACCCGGGTGCAAGGACACTTACCTCTACGTCCGCAGCCAACAAAAGGCCAAAAAAGAAGCCTCAATGAACCAGCAATTTGAGCAGCGTTTTTTAGAAGAATTGCAAACGGCACGGGCTGCACTGTCAAAAAAAGGGGCATCAAAAATAGGGAAAAGTATGCGAGCGCATCGGGCGGGCTAAACAGCGCCACCCTTCGGCCAACAGGTTCAATACCGTTGAGGTTATTGCCGGGTAAGACAAGGACAAAGCAAGGATATTATATTGAAAAAGAAGCAGGCAAAGCCTGCGGCTGAAGAAGGGGTGTATTTTATCCGTACTTCACTCTCAGGCCAGGACGAAAGCACTATCTGGACCATTTACAATACCCTTACCGGGATAGAAGCTACTTTCCGGGTGCTGAAAACCGACCTGTCGCTTCGTCCGGTTTACCATCAAAGCGACAACAACATCGAGGCCTGTTTGTTTTTTGGCCTCCTGGCCTACCAAATGGTGGCCACTATCCGTTATCAGCTAAAAAATAAAGGAATAAATGACAGTTGACAAACCATTGTCCGCAAAATGAGTACACAAAAGAAGTCGTAACAACCATACGCAATAAGAAAAAGAAATTGAAATGGATAAAAAAATGCAGCAAACCCAATGGGGGTACACGTCAGATTTATGATGCTTTAGGGCTGAAATATCAGCCTTACTTCCAGAAAAAATCTGTTGTACCCGAAGGATGAATTTAAACTCCTCTTCGTTGATTTTCATTATATTATATCACAGGCTTGCAAGTTGGGTTAAAAGGTTTTTTATTACGGCTGATGTTTCCATGCCCGAAAGGTACAAATGATCCCATAGCCCCTCAAATTAATATTTAGCCT
>LZCG01000090.1_pt1 | contig 17313 bp, 36 predicted proteins | sample 768541 | NCBI WGS metagenome assembly LZCG01 (sample SAMN05200874, study PRJNA324366) | oil field metagenome | isolation source: sample BH-FW-1 from oil reservoir | place: India: Bombay High | collected 2015-07-11
AAAGGAACCTGACAAAGTAAGACGAATATAGGTTCAGCCTCGTTTTTGTAAGGCAATGACAAACTAAAAGTTACCCTCACAAATGAGCTTTCGTCTTCTGGATTTAGAAAATAAAAGTGTACATTTGCATCCGCAATTTAGAGTTGTGACAAAACTGCTTGAGTAGCAGTTTTATGAAATAAAATTAAAGGAACCTGACAAAGTAAGACGAATATAGGTTCAGCCTCGTTTTTGTAAGGCAATGACAAACTAAAAGTTACCCTCACAAATGAGCTTTCGTCTTCTCATCTCAGGTATATCCAAAAATTAGTTTCGTAAAAAATAAAAGAGCAATTTAATTAGATGATTGGCCCAATGGTCAAAAAGTAACTTTTAATATATGCCGACAATACAACAGTTAGTCAAAAAGGGACGAAAGCAGATCGTCGATAAAAGTAAATCACGAGCTTTGGATGCTTGTCCTCAAAGGCGTGGCGTCTGTGTCAGGGTGTACACCACAACACCAAAAAAACCTAACTCTGCTATGCGTAAAGTAGCCAGGGTTCGGTTAACTAATGGCAAAGAGGTGAATGCTTATATCCCCGGAGAAGGTCATAACCTTCAGGAACACTCCATTGTGTTGATTCGTGGTGGAAGGGTTAAAGACCTTCCTGGTGTGCGATATCACATTGTCAGAGGTGCGCTTGACACTTCAGGTGTGGAAGATCGCAAACAACGCAGAAGTAAATATGGGACTAAAAAACCCAAAAAGTAATGCTTTTAAACCATTTTAAACAATGAGAAAAGGAAGACCCAAGCAAAGAATTATCACGCCTGATGCCCGATTTAAGGATGTCATGGTGACTAAATTTGTGAATAACCTGATGTTGCAGGGCAAAAAAGATTTGTCTTTCCGTATTTTTTATGCAGCTATAGACATAGTAAGTGAAAAGACAAAAGAAAATGGCCTTGAAGTGTGGAAAAAAGCACTCATTAACGTAACACCAGCTGTAGAGGTACGAAGCCGTCGTATTGGGGGCGCTACTTTTCAGATTCCTTCTGAAATCAGACCTTCGCGAAAACAATCCGTGGCTATGAAAAACCTGATTAAATACGCCCGCGCACGTCATGAAAAAACTATGAGCGAACGATTAGCCGGCGAAATTATTTCTGCCTATAACGAAGAAGGAGGTGCTTTTAAGAAAAAAGAAGAGACACACCGCATGGCTGACGCAAATAAAGCATTCTCCCATTTTAGATTTTAAAACAAAACAAAACATAAAACATTTTTTAAAAATTTTTAGCACGCATAACCTAAAAAAACAATGTCAAACAAACTGAAACATACCAGAAATATCGGGATCATGGCCCATATAGATGCAGGTAAAACAACAACTACCGAGCGCATCTTGTATTATACGGGGATTAATCACCGTATAGGTGAAGTACATGAAGGTGCTGCCACCATGGACTGGATGGAGCAGGAACAAGAGCGCGGTATTACCATTACCTCTGCTGCAACAACCGTTTTCTGGAGCCTGATGGACCTGGATCACAAAGGTGAGGAATATAAGATTAACATAATCGATACTCCGGGTCACGTAGATTTTACTGTTGAGGTTGAGCGCTCCCTCAGAGTGCTCGATGGTGCTGTTGCTGTTTTTTGTGGTGTAGGGGGCGTTGAGCTCAATCTGAAACCGTATGGCGCCAGGCTGATAAATATAAAGTTCCCCGCCTTGGGTTTGTTAATAAAATGGACCGTGTGGGAGCCGACTTTTTTAATGTTATTGATCAGGTAAAAAATAAATTGAAAGCTAATCCAATTCCCCTTCAGTTGCCTATTGGTAGCGAAGATGATTTTCGGGGTATTGTTGACCTGATTAAAAACAAAGCTTTTGAATGGGATGATACCAATCAGGGCATGAGAATTATTGAAGTGCCTGTTCCCGACGATATGAAAGATATGGTCGAGGAATATCGAAATAAACTGGTTGAAGGAGTAGCTGAAGAACGCGAAGACCTTTTTGAAAAATTCCTTGACGACCCGGATTCTATCTCTGAGGCCGACATGTATGAAGCCATCAGAAATGCTACACTCGAGCAAAGAATTACGCCTATGATGTGCGGTTCGGCCTTTAAAAACAAAGGCGTACAGATGCTTCTTGATGCAGTGATTCGTTATTTGCCCAGTCCATTAGATGTAGCTGCTATCGAAGGTAAAGACCTTAACACAAACGAACCAGTTAAAATTACCGCTGAAAGCACAGAAAAATTTTCAGCCCTTGCCTTTAAAATTGCCACTGATCCATTTGTAGGGCGGCTTGCATTCATTCGTGTTTATTCCGGATCGCTAAAATCCGGTTCCTATGTTTTTAACAGCAACACGGGTAAGAAAGAACGCATCAGCAGGATTATGCAGATGCATGCCAACAAAAGAAATCCGATTGAGGTTATCGAAGCTGGTGATATTGGTGCCGTAGTAGGGTTTAAAACCATTCATACCGGAGACACGCTATGCGAGCACGGATGCCCCCATTTTGCTGGAATCTATGACATTTCCCGAGCCGGTTATTTCAGTGGCTATCGAACCTAAAACCAAAGGTGATGTGGATAAACTATCCGCTGCTCTGGCGAAACTGGCCGAAGAAGACCCGACTTTCAAAGTGAAAACTGACGAAAATACCGGACAAACTATTATCAGTGGGATGGGTGAGCTCCACCTTGAAATTTTGGTTGACAGACTGAAGCGTGAGTTTAAAGTAGAATCCAACCAGGGAGCCCAGCAGGTTACCTATAAAGAAGCCCTTAAATCTACCGTTTCCCATCGCGAAGTGTATAAAAAGCAAACCGGGGGTCGTGGTAAATTTGCCGATATTCAGTTTGAGATTGGTCCTGCTGATGATGATTTTGACGGCGGGCTTCAGTTCGTAAATGAAATCAAAGGGGGCAATATCCCTAAAGAATATATTCCGTCTGTTGAGAAAGGATTCAAAGAAGCTATGAAAAATGGTACCTTGCCGGGTATGAGGTTGATTCCATGAAAGTACGTCTTAAAGATGGTTCTTATCATGAGGTTGATTCCGATCAGCTTTCATTCGAAATGGTGGCGAAAATGGCCTTTAAAACAGCTACCCGGAAAGTAAAACGAGTTCTTTTGGAACCGTTTATGAGCCTGGAAGTTGTTACTCCTGAGGAATATATGGGGGATGTTACCGGTGATTTGAACCGAAGACGTGCCATTCTCGAAGATGTAGGGTCACGCGCTGGGGGTGTGCAAGTGATTAAAGCCAAAGTGCCATTGGCAGAAATGTTTGGATATGTTACCGCACTGAGAACCATTACCTCAGGGCGTGCCACTTCAACAATGGTGTTTGATTCATTTAGGGAAGCTCCCGAAAGTGTTAAGGAAAAAGTTATTGAAGAGGCAGGATATAGTTTATAAAAAACAGACAACAATTAAAAGTTAATAAAGTGAGTCAGAGGATTAGAATTAAACTGAAATCGTACGATCATAATCTGGTAGATAAGTCTGCTGAGAAGATCGTTAAAACAGTCAAAACAACTGGCGCAGTGGTAAACGGACCTATTCCGTTGCCTACCAAAAAGCGCATTTACACTGTGTTACGGTCGACGTTTGTTAATAAAAAATCACGGGAACAATTTGAGTTGTCTTCTTACAAAAGACTCCTTGATATATACAGTTCCACATCAAAAACTATCGACGCCTCATGAAGCTGGAACTGCCCAGTGGCGTGGAAGTAGAAATTAAAGTGTGACGAAACTGTATCATTGTTTAACCGGCTGAAAAAAAAGTAAAAATGTCAGGAATTATAGGTAAAAAAATCGGAATGACCAGCCTTTATAGTGAAGCTGGACAATCAGTGCCCTGCACTGTTATAGAAGCTGGTCCTTGTGTTGTTACCCAGGTAAGGACCGCAGAGAAAGACGGTTACGAAGCAATTCAACTGCCTACGACGATAAGAAGGAAAAAAATACGACCAAAGCTATGAGAGGGCATTTTGCCAAAGCTGGCACGACGCCCAAAAGATACCTTGCCGAGTTTACGCGCTTCGAAGAACAAAAAAAGTATGGTGAAGAAGTTACCGTAGATGTTTTTCGGGAAGGTGAATACCTCGATGTAATCGGCGCCTCCAAGGGAAAAGGATTTCAGGGTGTTATGAAACGACATAGCTTTAGGGGTGTCAATGACGCCACCCATGGCCAGCATAACCGCGACCGCGCTCCGGGCTCTGTTGGTGCGTCTTCTGACCCTTCAAAGGTTTTAAAGGAATGGCGTATGGCTGGACGTACGGGGGCAATAGGGTTAAAATGATTAACCTGCAGGTCATGAAAATCGATTCAAGTAAAAACCTGATTGTAGTTAAAGGCTCGGTACCTGGTGCCAAGGGTTCATATTTAATACTGGAAAGATGGAAATAGAAATTTATAACATTGAAGGACAAAAAACCGGAAAAACAGTTCAACTTAATGATGCTGTTTTCAATATTGAACCAAACGACCATGCTATTTACCTTTCAGTAAAGCACTACATGGCTAGTAAGCGTTCTGGTAACCATAAATCAAAAGAACGTGGTGAAATCACCGGTAGTACCAAAAAAATTAAACGGCAAAAAGGTACTGGTACAGCACGTGCAGGTTCCATCAAGTCTCCTGTTTTTCGGGGTGGTGGCCGTGTGTTTGGTCCCAGACCACATAGTTATAGCTTTAAGCTTAACAAAAAAGTCAGCCGACTTGCCCGAAAATCAGCATTGTCTGCCAAATTGAAAGATGGTGAATTGATGGTGGTGGAAGATTTTAAACTTGAGCAAGTCAAAACAAAGGCTTTTGTTGACATCCTGCAAAAATGGGGAACACAGACATTGAAATCCATGATTGTTGTTCCTGACGTGGACCAAAACCTGCACTTGTCATCAAGAAATTTTGCCTTGGCAAAAGTGAAAAGAGCTGACAGTATCAACACATATGAAATACTTGATAACAAAAAACTGATTCTTAGTGAGAGTGCTATTGGCATTATTGAAGAAATCTTAACTAAGTAACGAAAAAACAGGGATTATGAACAACATCATTATAAAGCCGATAATAACGGAAAAAATGACCTCCGTTACAGAAAAAATACCAAACCGATATGGCTTTATAGTACATCCGAAGGCCAACAAAATAGAGATCAAAAACGCAGTAGAAGAGCTCTATGGAGTTACGGTTAACGATGTCAATACCATGCGTTATAGCGGAAAAAATAAATCACGCTTTACAAAAAGCGGCGTATTAAACGGTCGGACAAATACTTATAAAAAAGCGATCGTTACATTGGAAGAAGGTGAAATAATTGATTTTTACAGCAATATTTAGATAAATGGCTCTAAAAAAATACAAACCAACAACGGCAAGTCAACGCTTTAAACTTATCAGTTCGTTTGATGATATCACTGCCGATCAGCCGGAAAAAAGCCTGCTGGCACCGATTAAAAAAACCGGAGGCCGTAACAGCAGTGGCCGGATGACGATACGATACAGAGGTGGTGGCCATAAACGTCGGTATAGGGTAATTGACTTTAAACGCGAAAAAGAGAATATACAGGGTGAAGTAAAAACTATCGAATATGATCCTAATCGCACTTCCCGTATTGCATTGGTCGAATATGCCGATGGAGAAAAACGTTATATCATTGCCCCTCACGGATTAAAAGTAGGACAAAAGGTAATCTCAGGCTCTGATGCCAAACCCGATTTAGGCAACACCATGTATCTGAAAGATATTCCTTTTGGAACCGTAATTCACAACATTGAGCTACGGCCCGGACAGGGAGCCAAAATGGCACGTAGTGCCGGCTCATATGCCCAATTGCTGACCCGTGAAGGTAAATACGCTGTTATTAAAATGCCTTCAGGCGAAACCAGAATGATATTGCAAAGCTGTAAAGCTACTATAGGAATGGTTTCCAACATTGAGCACAGCGCCGAGGTTTCCGGTAAGGCCGGCCGAAGTCGTTGGAAAGGACGGCGTCCCAGAACCCGTGCCGTTGTTATGAATCCGGTCGATCATCCTATGGGTGGTGGTGAAGGACGTGCATCAGGTGGTTTGCCACGTTCCAGAAACGGGGTACCTGCCAAAGGATATAAAACCCGTGCCCTGAAAAACAAGTCTAACAAGTATATTCTTGAAAGAAGAAAGAAAAAATAATTAAAAAAGAAGTAAGATGAGTCGTTCGCTGAAAAAAGGACCTTTCATATATTATAAGCTGGAGAAAAAAGTTCTTGGCATGCAGGCTTCTAAAAAGAAGACGGTCATCAAGACATGGTCAAGGGCATCTATGATTTCACCTGATTTTGTAGGATTAACAATAGCTGTCCATAATGGCAATAAATTTATTCCGGTTTATATCACTGAAAACATGGTCGGTCATAAACTGGGAGAATTTGCTCCAACCCGGACCTTCCGTGGGCACGCAGGTAATAAGAAAAAATAACAAAACGCATAAATATTAAGAAATGGGATCAAAGAAAAAGAAACAGCAGAAAAGCGGAAAGAGGCGCGCAAAAGTCGCTATATAGCCCGTTTGCGCAATTATCCTACCTCACCCAGAAAAATGCGTTTAGTGGCAGATATGGTCCGCGGCATGCGGGTTGAAGACGCTTTACATACGCTGAAGCATGCGCCGCAATATGCCGCTAAGCCCATGCATAAACTTTTGCTTTCTGCTATAGCCAACTGGCAAGTTAAGAATGAAGGAGAACGTATGGAAGAGGCGAACCTTTATATAAAGTATGTTATGGTTGACAGTGCCAGAATCCTGAAAAGAATTCAACCACGGGCCAGGGGCGTGCCAACAGGATTTTAAAGCGGTCCAACCATGTGACAATTGAATTAGGTAGTAAGATTAATCAGGCTTAAAATATAATTATAAATGGGACAAAAAACTAATCCGATAGGTCTTAGAATAGGTTTTATCAAAGGGTGGGATTCCAACTGGTATGGTGGAAGACGTTTTGAAGATAAACTGGTTGAAGACGATAAAATCAGAAAATATCTTCATGCCCGCCTTGGCAAAGCCGGTATTTCAAGAATAGCTATCGAGCGTACCCTGAAACTTGTTACTGTAACCATTCATACGGCTCGTCCCGGAATGATTATTGGCAAAGGCGGACAGGAAGTGGACAAGTTGAAAGAAGAGCTGAAAAAACTGACCAAGAAAGAAATTCAAATCAATATATCAGAAATTAAACGTCCGGAAATGGATGCCAGACTGGTAGCCAGTGCTATTGCCAAACAAATTGAAGGGCGTGTATCTTTCAGACGGGCAGCTAAAACAGCGATCCAGTCAACCATGCGGATGGGAGCCGAAGGTATTAAAATTTTGGTTTCCGGTCGTCTTGGCGGCGCTGAAATGGCCCGGAACGAGATGTATAAAGAAGGACGTATTCCATTGCATACGCTTAGGGCCGATATTGATTATGCCGCCCATGAAGCGCACACAACTTACGGCCGTATTGGAGTAAAAGTGTGGATTTGCAAAGGTGAAGTTTACGGTAAACCCGAACTGGTACCCACAGGCGATAACAAAAAAAGTAATGCCCGTAGCGGACGCACCGGCGGTGGACGTAAAGGAAGAAACAGACGTTAATAACAGGTATTAATTAAGTAATACAGGAAAAGATGTTACAACCAAAGAAAACTAAATACAGGAAGCAGCAAAAAGGTCGCATGAAGGGAAATTCCCAGCGGGGATATGAAATTGCATTCGGCTCTTTTGCTATCAAATCTCTGGACACACACTGGATTACAGGTCGTCAGATTGAGGCAGCACGCCAGGCGATAACCCGTTATATGAAACGGGAAGGACGTTTGTGGATTCGTATTTTTCCTGATAAACCCATATCCAAAAAACCCGCTGAAGTGCGGATGGGTAAAGGTAAAGGGACTCCTGAACTTTTTGTAGCAAGGGTTACTCCCGGACGAATTCTTTTTGAAATCGACGATGTGCCCATGGACGTGGCTAAAGAAGCCCTCCGTCTCGGCGCACAAAAAATGCCGGTGAGAATGAAATTTATTGCCAGAAGAGATTACGCAGAAGATTAAACAGTTTGACATGAAACAAGAAGTTATCAGAGAATTAACAAATGAGGAGCTGGCCGAACGCCTGGAAGTAGAACAAAAGCAGCTTGTCAAGCTTAAATTGAACCATGCGGTCTCTCCATTGGAGAATCCCAATCAGTTGAAAGAACAGCGCAAAGTGATTGCACGACTTAAAACTGAGGTTCGTAAGCGAGAAATAGAACAACAACAAAATAATAAATAGTTCCGATGGAAAGAAATTTGCGTAAAGAGCGAACGGGATTGGTTATTAGCGATAAGATGGATAAAACCATCATTGTGCAAGTGATGCGCCAGATGAAACACCCCATCTACGGGAAATTCATTAAAAAGCGTTCTAAATTTGTAGCACACGATGAAGCTAATGAAGCACATACAGGAGATACTGTCCGCATTATGGAGACCCGTCCGCTCAGTAAAACAAAAAATTGGAGATTAGTCAATATCATTGAACGAGCTAAGTAATTGAAACTATGATACAACAAGAATCGAGATTAGCAGTAGCCGATAACAGCGGAGCAAAATCCGTGCTTTGTATCCGTGTTTTAGGCGGTACAAAAAAACGGTACGCTTCTATTGGCGACACTGTAGTCGTTAGTGTTAAGTCTGCACTGCCCTCAGGAAATATTAAAAAGGGTGCGGTTTCAAAAGCGGTCGTGGTCAGAACCAAAAAAGCAGTTCGTCGTAAAGACGGGTCTTATATCCGGTTTGATGATAACGCAGTAGTTTTATTGAATACCGCTGGCGAAATGACCGGTACCCGAATTTTTGGCCCGGTAGCCCGTGAGTTGCGTGAGAAAAATTTTATGAAAATCGTATCATTAGCACCTGAAGTGCTCTAAAATTGGATTTATGGCAAAGTTACATGTAAAAAAAGGAGATACGGTTAAAGTAATCTCAGGAGAATCAAAAGGACGACAAGGTCGTATCCTGTCAGTAGATGTCCAAAAACAACGTGCCATTGTGGAAGGGGTCAATATGGTCAGCAAACACACCAAACCTAACGCCCAAAATCCTCAGGGAGGTATCGTTAAACAAGAAGCCCCGATCCATATTTCTAACCTGATGCTCGTTGATGGTGCCGGAAATGCTACCCGCATTGGCAGAAAATCAGATGAAAAATCAGGTAAACATGTTCGTTATTCAAAAAAGTCAGGGGAGGTAATTAAGTAATGAGCTATACACCAAGACTAAAAGAAAAATATCAGGAGGAGATAAAACCTAAATTGAAGAAAGAGTTTGGGTACTCCAGTGTGATGGCAGTTCCTTCTATCAAAAAAATTGTGATAAACCAGGGGTTGGGAAGCGCTATTGCTGATAAAAAGCTTCTTGAAAAAGGACTTGAGGAATTGTCATTGATTGCCGGTCAGAAAGCTGTTGCAACTTATTCTAAGAAAGATATTTCTAACTTTAAATTGCGGAAAGCCATGCCCATAGGGGTACGGGTTACCCTCAGGGGATATAAAATGTATGAGTTCCTCGATCGGTTAATCTCCGTGGCCATGCCTCGTATCCGCGACTTCAACGGCGTGAATGATAAAGGCTTCGATGGCTTTGGCAATTACACATTCGGCGTTTCGGAACAAATTATTTTTCCCGAAATTAACCTGGATAATGTGGCACGAATCAATGGTTACAACATTACGTTAGTCACCTCTGCCAAAACGGATAAGGAATGTCATTCATTATTAAAAGCATTTGGTTTCCCATTTAAAAATCAAAATTAGACTATGGCTAAAGAATCCATGAAAGCGAGAGAGCGCAAACGTGCCAGGCTCGTTGAAAAATATGCAAAAAAAAGGGCTGAACTGAAAGCGGCAGGAGATTGGGAAGGCCTTCAAAAGCTGCCGCGTAATTCAATGCGTGTTCGCATGCACAATCGTTGTCAACTTACAGGGCGCCCGAAAGGCTATATGCGCCAGTTTGGTGTTTCCCGGATTAATTTCCGCGAAATGGCTCTGAAAGGTATGATACCGGGTGTTCGTAAAGCCAGTTGGTAATAAGGTGAATATAATTTAAAGGTACAATGATTACAGATCCAATAGCAAATTATTTAACGAGAATAAGGAACGCCATTATGGCCAACCACAGGGTTGTTGATGTTCCTGCATCTAAGCTTAGAAAGGAGATGACTAAAATCCTGTTTGAGAAAGGGTATATCATTAACTATAAGTTTGAAGATGATAAAGGGCCCCAGGGAAATATTAAAATCGCCCTGAAATACCATCCTGTGACTAAAGAATCAGCCATTAGTAAGCTGGAACGTGTGAGCACACCCGGACTTAGAAAATATGCCGCTGCATCAGAACTGCCACGTGTGTTGAATGGATTGGGTATTGCTATCATATCTACATCCCGTGGTGTGATGACCGACAAAGAGGCGCGTCAGTTAGGCATCGGTGGTGAAGTTATTTGTTACGTCAGCTAAACTTAAACAGGAAAAGCATTATGTCACGAATAGGAATACAACATATTAAAATACCAGCTGGTGTTGAGGTGAATGTCTCAAACCAAAACCTGGTTACTGTGAAAGGGAAAGCCGGTCAACTTGAACAACAAGTTGCCCCCGATATCGAAGTAAAAATTGAAGAGGGTGCCGTTGTTCTCAACAGACGAAATGAGGCCAGGAATACCCGCGCCATGCACGGGCTCTATCGTTCATTAATCAACAATATGGTAGAAGGGATTACCAATGGTTATAAAATTGAGCTGGAGCTCATCGGGGTAGGGTATCGGGCAGATGTGCAAAACGGCGTGCTTGATCTGACTTTGGGTTTTTCGCACCATATCTTTTTTCAGCTACCCGAACCTGTGAAAGCCGAAGCCGTCTCCGAACGTGGTAAAAACCCGAGGATTATCCTTACCTCAATTGATAAACAATTGATTGGGCAGGTTGCGGCTAAAATCAGAGCATTTAGGCCTCCCGAACCTTATAAAGGCAAAGGGGTGCTATTTAAAGGTGAAATTATCAGAAGAAAAGCAGGTAAATCAGCTTCTTCTTCTTAAAAATAAAATCAACCGCCTGGTGTTGAAGCCAGGGTAATAAATTCTTTACACATGAAAAAAATAAAGAACCAAAAGGTTGCCGCCCGCATGAAAATTAAAAAACGGGTCAGAAAATCAGTGATCGGTACCCTGGAAAGGCCCCGGTTAAATGTTTTCAGAAGCAACAATCAGATATATGCGCAGATGATTGACGATTCAAAAGGGCATACTTTAGTAGCTGCCTCATCGCGCGAAGATGAAGTTTCATCCAAAAAAGGAAACAAAACAGAAAAAGCTAAACAGGTAGGTAAATTAATTGCAGACCGCGCAAAAGATAAAGGTATTGAGACTGTTGTCTTCGACCGAAATGGCTATCAATACCATGGCAGAGTGAAAGCATTGGCTGAAGGAGCCAGAGAAGGAGGTCTTAAATTTTAATTCATTATGGCGAAAGTAAACGTAAGAAGAATAAAATCCAGTGAGATTGAGTTTAAAGACAGATTGGTAAGCATCCAACGCGTTACCAAAGTAAACAAAGGAGCAGAACCTTTAGTTTCTCAGCCATTGTCGTGGTTGGTAATGAAAATGGTATTGTTGGTTATGGCCTTGGAAAAGCAAAAGAGGTAACCTCTGCTATAGCCAAAGGAGTGGATGATGCCAAGAAAAATCTGATCGAAGTTCCAATTATTAATAATACCCTGCCTCACGAACAAACCGGAAAATACAGCGGTGCAGAAGTGTTTATGAAACCTGCCGCTCCCGGTACCGGTGTTATAGCCGGTGGTGCTATGCGGGCTGTTTTGGAAAGTGTGGGGATTAAAAATGTGTTGGCCAAATCAAAAGGCTCTTCCAATCCTCACTCAGTTGTTAAAGCAACTATCGATGCTTTGACCAAAATGCGCGATGCCAAAACCATTGCTGAACTCAGAGGTGTAGATTTGAATACCGTTTTCAACGGCTGATATCATCATTTAAAAAGATTTAAAAATGAAGAAAGTCATCGTAACACAAATTAAGAGTAGAATTGACCAGCCTGCGCGCCAAAAACGTACACTTGATGCTTTGGGTCTTACCAAAATGCATAAGTCCAAAGAACACGAACTCACTCCGCAGATTGAAGGCATGATTCGGAAGGTAAAACATTTAGTTAAAGTCGAAGAAATTAATTAATTAAGAAAAATATGGACCTTAGTAGATTAAAACCAGCTTCAGGGTCGGTGAAGAGCCGAAAAAGATTAGGCCGTGGTGAAGGCTCTGGTTATGGCGATACCGCTTCCCGTGGACACAAAGGGGCAAAATCCAGATCAGGTTTCAAACACCGTTGGGGTTTTGAAGGCGGCCAAATGCCAATATACCGCCGGTTGCCTAAATATGGATTTAAAAATCCAAACCGCACCGAATACCGAAAAATTAACCTGGATACGCTTCAGGAAATTGCCGACAACCATAAGGTAGATACTATTACCATTGATTTTCTTGTGGAACAAAAACTGGCAGGAAAAAACGATTTGGTTAAGATATTAGGTCGCGGTGAACTAAAATCAAAACTGGAAGTAACTGCCCATGCTTTTTCTAAAAGTGCTCAGGAAGCCATTGAAGCAAAAGGTGGCGTGGCAACAAAAATCGAAGGTTAATGAAGAGATTAATTCAGACTATACGAAATATAAATAAAATTGAGGACCTCAGAAAACGTATCCTCTACACCATAGGTATTATTTTAATATACCGGTTGGGGGCTTATGTAGTGATTCCCGGTGTGGACCCGCACCAGCTTTCTGCCCTGCAAAATCAAACCAGTAGCGGTTTGCTGGGATTGCTGAATATGTTTTCAGGGGGGGCTTTTTCCAACGCCTCTATTTTTGCCCTGGGAATTATGCCTTATATTTCTGCCTCCATTGTGATTCAGTTGTTGGGAATTGCTGTTCCCTATTTTCAAAAACTGCAGCGTGAAGGAGAAAGCGGACGGAAGAAAATTAATCAAATCACCCGCTATCTGACGGTTTTGATTACAGCTTTCCAGGCACCAGGTTATCTGGCAAACCTCGTCCGACAACTGCCACCGGAAGCCATTACGCCGTTCGATCCGAATATTACTTCGCCTACCACTTTTTTCTGGGTCTCCTCCACCATTATTCTGGTCTCAGGCACCCTGTTTATCATGTGGCTTGGTGAAAAAATTACGGATAAAGGAATTGGTAATGGTATTTCTTTAATCATTATGATTGGTATTATTGCCCGTTTACCCTTTGCTTTGTTTGGTGAATTTATTTCCCGTATGGAAGAACAGGGAGGAGGTCTGGTGATGTTTGTGGTCGAATTGGCCATACTTGTTTTTGTTATCCTGCTGACAATTTTGCTGGTGAAAGGTACACGGAAAATCCCGGTGCAGTATGCCAAACGCATTGTGGGTAACAAACAATATGGGGGTGTTCGCCAATATATTCCCCTCAGGGTTAACAGTGCTGGTGTGATGCCGATCATTTTTGCGCAGGCTATCATGTTTTTGCCGCTGACATTGGCAGGCTTTGCTGAATCGGAGACCCTTACAGGATTTGCCAGCACATTTACCAACATCAATGGTTTTTGGTATAATATCGTGTTTGCAATTTTAATTATTTTGTTTACCTATTTTTATACCGCAATAACAGTCAATCCACAACAAATGGCTGAAGATATGAAACGCAACGGTGGTTTTATTCCCGGCGTAAAACCAGGTAAGAAAACCGTTGATTTCATTGACAATGTTATGTCACGTATAACATTGCCTGGTTCATTCTTTTTGGCATTTGTGGCCATTATGCCGGCAATTGTTAGTTTATTTGGTGTAAATTCACAATTTGCACAGTTTTATGGCGGAACTTCCCTGCTGATTCTGGTAGGCGTAATTCTGGATACATTGCAACAAATTGAAAGCCACTTGCTGATGCGTCATTATGACGGCCTGACGAAAACCGGTCGTATCAAAGGTCGCTCGGCCATGGGTATGGGATAACATTAAACAGAATAATCCTGAATGTTGAAAACAAAGACGACTGAAGAAGTTGAAATATTAAGAAAGAGTTCTTTACTTGTTGGAAAAACATTGGCTGAAGTAGCCCGGCATATCCGGCCGGGAGTGAAAACTTCCGAACTGGATAAAATCGCTGAAACTTTTATCCGCGACCACGGAGCTAAACCCGGGTTTAAAGGGTATGGGGGCTTCCCGGCTTCTTTATGTATCTCGGTTAATGAAACCGTTGTACACGGAATTCCCGATGGCCGGGAGCTGAAAGACGGCGATATCGTTTCAGTTGATTGTGGAACCATTATTGATGGCTATTATGGCGATTCGGCTTTTACCTTTTTGGTTGGTGAAGTTGATGAAGAAGTCAGACTTCTGGTCGAACGTACACGCCAGTCGCTTTACAAAGGCGTAGAGGAGGCTGTAGCCGGTAACAGGGTAGGAGATATCAGTAACGCTATACAGCGTTTTATAGAACCCTACGGTTATGGGATTGTCAGAGAACTGGTTGGACATGGCATTGGTACTGATATGCACGAAAAGCCTGAAATACCAAACTACGGACGCCGCGGGCAGGGCCCTAAACTCCCTGATGGTTTGGTGATTTGTATCGAACCTATGGTCAATCTGGGAACAAGAGATGTCGTGCAGGAATCAGACGGTTGGACCATTAATACGGCCGACAAAAGACCTTCGGCACATTTTGAACTCGAATTGGTTGTCAGACCCGGAAAAGCCGATGTGTTGACAAGTGTTGATGAAATTGAACAAGTGTTAGAAACTAAAAAATAATACAAGGTTATCAAATGGTAAACAGCAATCTATTGAACAAGACGGAACCGTTGTTGAATCGCTGGGAAATGCAATGTTTCGCGTTGAACTCCAAAACGGGCATCAGATTACAGCCCATATCTCCGGAAAGATGCGAATGCATTATATCAAAATTCTTCCCGGAGACCGTGTGAAACTGGAAATGTCACCCTATGACCTGACTAAAGGTCGTATTGTGTACCGGTATAAATAGATTGACGAAATAGTAACTTTGTAAAAAAATATTGTTATGAAAACAAGAGCATCAGTAAAAAAACGGTCATCTGACGATAAAATCGTCAGAAGAAAAGGGAGAATCTTTATCATCAATAAGAAAAACCCTAAACATAAACAAAGACAAGGTTAATAAATTAATGCGAACATATGGCAAGGATAGCAGGTATTGATTTACCAAAAGAAAAACATGGCGTTATTGGCTTGACCTACATCTACGGTATCGGCAGAAGTACAGCTGCCCGTATTTTGGAAAAAGCCAATATTGAACCAACAAAAAAAGTGAAAGACTGGACCGACGAAGAGGTGAACTCTATCCGTACTTTCATAAGTGATGAGCTACGCGTCGAAGGAGAATTGCGTTCCGAAATACAGATGAATATCAAACGACTCATGGATATCGGTAGTTATCGCGGTATTCGTCATCGCCTCGGACTGCCCCTGAGAGGTCAGACGACTAAAAATAATGCCCGTACACGTAAGGGTCGTAAGAAAACAGTAGCTAACAAAAAGAAAGCTCCGAAATAGAGGATATTGATACATTCGTAATCAAAAAAAAACTATGGCTAAAACAAAAAAGACAAAAACAAGTCGTAAACGGAAAGTCACTATCGATCCGGTAGGTCGCGCATATGTAAACGCTACATTTAATAATGTGATCATTTCTTTGACCAATGCTAATGGCCAGGTCATCTCCTGGTCTTCTGCTGGTAAAATGGGCTTTAAAGGCTCTAAAAAGAATACCCCTTATGCCGCACAAATGGCCGCTCAGGATTGTTCCAAAACAGCCTATGATTTGGGCCTGCGTAAAGTGAAAGTATTTGTGAAAGGGCCTGGTTCAGGTCGTGAATCCGCCATCAGAACCATTCATACAAGTGGTATTGAGGTTACTGAAATCAAGGATATCACACCAGTACCGCACAATGGTTGTCGCCCTCCTAAACGGCGTAGAGTGTAATTGATGGAATAAATTTTTTGAAAGAAATAATATAATAGAATGGCAAGATATATAGGTCCGAAAACAAAAATTGCAAGAAAATTCCGTGAGCCTATCTACGGGCCGGATAGTTCCTTCGAAAAGAAAAAATATCCCCCGGGGCAGCACGGCAATTCCAAACGTCGTAAGAAACAATCGGAATACGGCATGCAGTTGATGGAGAAACAAAAAGCTAAATATACTTATGGTATATTGGAGCGTCAGTTTCGTAAACTTTATAAAAAAGCATCCAGTAAAAAAGGGATTACAGGTGAAGTTTTGCTTCAACTGGCCGAACAACGCCTTGACAATATGGTTTTCGCCTTGGCATTGCGCCAACACGTGCTGCGGCACGCCAATTGGTTACCCATAAACACATTGAGGTCAATGGCTCCATTACCAATATTCCTTCCTATGAAGTAAAAGAAGGGGATATCGTAAGTGTTCGGGAGCGCTCCAAATCGCTGGAAGTGATTACTGAATCGCTGGAATCCAGGAAAAACCAATTCCCCTGGCTGGAATGGGATGATGAAACCATGAGCGGTAAAATGGTTCAGGTACCCACCAGGGAACAAATACCGGAGAATATCAACGAACAACTTATCGTTGAATTGTACTCTAAATAATGCATAAGCATTGGAAATACTTAACTATCAAGAGAATTAATTTATGGCAATATTAGCTTTTCAAAAACCGGACAAGGTTATCATGAACGAGGCGGACAATTTCAAAGGAACCTTTGAATTCCGCCCGCTGGAACCTGGTTTTGGTATTACAATAGGAAATTCGCTGCGGCGCATCTTACTTTCATCTCTCGAAGGTTATGCTATCACCAGCGTGAAGATTGAAGGGGTCGAGCATGAATCGCCACTATTAAAGGAGTGGTCGAAGATGTTATCGATATTTTGCTGAATTTTAAGCAAATCAGGTTCAAACGGCAGCTTGATGATGAACCAGCGAAAAAGTTCAGGTTGTTATTACCGACCAAAAAGAATTTAAAGCCGGCGATATCAATAAATTCCTGAACGTTTTTCAGGTATTGAACCCTGACCTGGTACTATGTCATATGGAATCCAGTGTTAAGTTGACCATTGATATTACCATTGAAAAAGGCCGTGGCTATGTGCCTGCCGAAGAAAATAAAGATGAAATGCGCCAATGGGTACCATTGCTGTGGATTCTATTCATACCCCTATTCGTAAGGTGAGCTAT
>LZCG01000091.1_pt1 | contig 17148 bp, 19 predicted proteins | sample 768541 | NCBI WGS metagenome assembly LZCG01 (sample SAMN05200874, study PRJNA324366) | oil field metagenome | isolation source: sample BH-FW-1 from oil reservoir | place: India: Bombay High | collected 2015-07-11
ATAAAGGTGTAAGATGGGAATCCGATGGAACAGGAACTTATTCAGTTGAAGAATGTGAAAAAAGCCAATAGAGGAACTAAGATTACCTTAATATTGAAAGACGATTTAGATGAGGATGAAAATTATTTGGACCAATATAAAATTCAAGAATTAGTCAAAAACACTCCAACTATATAAAATACCCCATAAAAATGAAATGGGAAGAAGAAGTGGAAGCAGGTAAACAGAAGATAACCGAAAAAATACTTAATTCGATGGTTCCCTTATGGAACAAAAACAAAGAAGAAATATCTCAAAACGAATACAACGAGTTCTACAAAGAACATTTTTACGATTGGAACGATCCTTTCGATGTTATTCATTTCAAAGCTGAAGGAACTACGGTTGAATTCACCGCATTGCTTTATATTCCTTCTAAGTTGCCGTTTACCTTTTTCAGCAAAGATTACAAAAGAGGGTTGAACCTCTATTCAAAGAACGTTTTTATAATGGAAAACTGTGAAGAAGTTCTCCCCGATTATTTAGGTTTCGTTAAAGGATTGGTAGACTCTCCAGACTTCTCTTTGAACATCTCAAGAGAAATACTTCAGAAAAACAAACAACTAAAAGTAATAAGAAAAAATATTGAAAGAAAGATATTAGATACTTTAAAATCAAAACTCGAAAACGAAAAGAGAAAAGTACGTAGAATTTTGGAGAGAAATTGGAAAGGTTATAAAGGCAGGATTGTACCAAAATATACAGGAAAAAGAAAAAGTTCAAGATCTGCTTTTATTCGAAAGTTCCACGTCTGATAAAAATATGGTAACCCTTAAAGAATACATTTCAAGAATGAAAGAAGATCAAGGTAATTACATATATTACGCTGTAGGGGAAAGTAAAGATATTATTGAAAATCTGCCCCAAATGGAATCCTTCAAAGAAAAAGGTTATGAGGTATTGTATTTAACAGATGAAATAGACGAATTTCTCATCAAATTGATGCACGACTATGAAGGAAAAGAATTCAAATCGATCAGCAGTTCAAATGTAAAAATAGATGAGAAATTTAAAGAAAAAGAAGAAGAAAACAAAGACTTACTTCAAAAAATAAAAGAATACCTTAAAGACAAAGTAAAAGATGTTAGACTAACAGATAAATTGAAGGAATCCCCTGCATGTATAGTAAGCGCCAATGAAGCAATATCCTTAAACATGGAAAAGACCTTAAAAAATTTAGAGCAACTACCATTTGAAGCTGAAAAGATCTTAGAGCTAAACCCTGACCACCAAGTATTTAAAATATTAACAGATATATACAAAAAAGATCCCAACTCAGAAGAGATTAAAGATTACGCCGAATTACTTTACAACCAATCTTTGTTACTTGAAGGATTAGAAATCGAAGATAAAGCTACATTTGCAAAACTCATAACAAAGCTAATGATAAAATAAAAAATTAAAGACGCCCCAAATGGGCGTTTTTCATTTTTAAAAAGGTTACAGGGTGAAAGACTATTAAACAGAGTTTTTGAGTTTTTATGGTATAATTGAAGTAATAAGGGAATTATTTGAAGGGGGTCTCATGCCGAAACCGAAGGAAGCTCTTTTCTTTATTTTTTTATTATTACCTTCATTTTTCTTTGGTCTTTTTATAGATTATGATTCAACCATTAACGCCAATATCGTATTTTTGAAACGCAAAGTAAGTTTGAAATTTATTCAAACGATTCAAAGACCATTTACAAATTTTTTTTCGAAGGGGAAATCTTTGAGCAAGCTAATTACAAAATTAGTAAAGGACCTGTAAAAGAAGTCTCTTCTTCAAAAAATGTAATTACGATCAAATTTCTTTATCCAATGAACAATTTAGAAATAAAGGACGATAGGATAATTTTTTATGGATATGAACCATACACTTTTCAAAAGATAAACTTTGAAAAAATAAAGTTAGATGATGCTATAGACTTGTTGTTTACTTACATTGGCTGGAATTGGATAAAAACGGAAGAATTGCCCGACACTTTTTTCGCTATAAATTCAAATGAAATACACATAGAACATTTTTTAAGAATGCTGAATGAAGTTTACTCTTTAAACACAATCTTTTACGATGAAGATACCGTATTGGTAGGTAAACAAGCCTCTGCCTTTGAAAATAATCTGCCTTTATTCATTGAAAATGAAAATATCTCTGAAGAAAGTTCCTCAACCAATTTTATGCTAGCCTCTTCAAAAGAAGATTCTTTAGATAGAAACCAAGAATATTTGCTTTTCTTTGAATCAAAGTATGACCTAACCCGTTTAGAAAAAATCTTTGATTGTAAAGTAGCCTTTTTTGAGGATAATTACTACGCAATCCTTGCCAGAGAAGGCGAAAAAGACCAAATTAACGAACTGATAAATTATTTGAACGAAATTCCAGAAACAAAAGATGTTTTACCTATAACACCACAAGAAATTAGCGAACCATCCACTCCTATTGAAAAGAAAGAAAATTACGAAGATGAAAGTTATGTTGTTTTAACCTCTGTCTACGACATGACATTTTTAGAAGAGATTCTACCTGTAAAGACTTACAAGTTAGACGAACAACATTTCTTTTTAATGGGAAGTAGCGAATCTATAAAAATGGCACAAACAATAAACGAACTTGTTCAACCTATAATTATTCCTAAAAAGGCCCAACTTGTAATCAATAAGGAACTTGTCACCATTCCTTTTGAAAAAAGCACAATTTTTGAGAAAGTATTAATCCAGGAGAATATCAAATTTTCAAATATTACAGAGCAGGAAGATTATGTTCTATATATGTTGGAATACGAAGAATCCAAAACAAGCTTTTTGAAAAATATTCTGGATTCATTTCCTTATGAAGAGGGCAGTGTTGAAATTTCGTTAAAAGAGTTAATTTCCTTGGTAGCAAAAGCACAATCTATAAACGTTATATCAGATTTTGAAAACGATAAAAAGGTAACCATCAATGACTTTAATTTAGATATGTCATCGTTACAGCCTTATTTGGTATCCCAAGACATTTGGTATGAGAATATCGGGCATAATACCCTTAGATTTTATGAACAGAAAAACTATTAAATACGAGATTTTCGTTTTCTCTGGACAAAATGTGGATAGATTCTCTGTGGAAGAGCTCTACTTATTAACTTTACAATTTGATGGTATAATAAATGGTAGCAAAGATAAGGCTTCGTTAATATCAAAACCAGTAATATACGTTAATGAAGGTGGGCGAGCATCAATAAAATCCGTCTTGTCGGTTCCCGTATTCGATGAGGAAGGTAAGATAGTATCAAAAATAGAATCAGGTTTTATAATGGAAGTAAGTGGTGAATATGACAATATTACAAAAATGGTCAACACTGAATTAGATATAAGCATAAGCGAATTGAAAAACGAAGATAAAACATAGTTGATGAAAGAAATATGAACAGTAAATTTATCATCCCCAACGGTGGTTTTATAAAATTAGGTGGGCTTAATTTTACCAGCATAGTTGAAAATGAAACCGGCATCCCTATTTTTAAAGAAATACCCGTAATAGGACAATTGTTCACTTCTTATGAAAAAACAGAAAATGTATACGATTTAGTTATACTCATACATGTTGAAGTATCAAATAAACCCGAAATTGAGAATTATTTCTGAAACATCAGTCTCTCAGGAGGCGATTCGAAATATGGAGAAGGTTAGAAATCCTGTGGTTGCAGGTACTTTTTACCCTTCGAATCCAGAAAAATTAAAAAACCTTCTAAAAAGTTTTTTTGGTTGATAGTTTTAAAGTAAATACCGAAAAATTAATTCCCCCTATGGGAGCAATAGTACCTCATGCTGGTTACATATATTCTGGAGAAACCGCAGCAAAAGCTTACAAAAAGGTATTTGAGAAAGGTATAGCAAAAAGAGTATTTTTATTAGGGCCTAATCATACAGGATTAGGTTCTAAAATATCAGTTTTCACAAGCGGTAGTTGGAAAACTCCCTTGGGAACGATAAATGTTGACGGAAAAACCGCAGGGAAAATTTTGAAAGAGTTAGACATTTATAACGATGAATCTGCACATTCGAGAGAACATTCATTAGAGGTACAACTGCCTTTTCTTCAGTATGCTATAGGAAATGATTTTGAAATTGTACCCATCTGTATGATGGATCAAAGTTTAGAAACCTCCAAAAACCTTGGAGAAATTTTAGCAGATATCATAGAAGAAGGAGATTTGATCATAGCTTCTTCTGATATGAATCATTACGAAAGTCACGAAAAAACATTGCTAAAAGATGAAAAAGTTATAGAAACATTAAAAAATATGAATCTGCAAGAAATGTATGATACAATAAGAAGATATAATATAAGTATGTGTGGATACGGTCCCGTGGCTGCTCTTTTAAGTATAGGATTTACTGATATTGAAATAATTGACCACACTACGAGTGGCCTAATAAGCGGTGATTATGAAGCGGTAGTTGGATACCTTTCCGCAATAGTTAGTAATTTGCAAAAATAACAAACTACGGAGGTGAACCTCATGTTAATAGAAACAGAATTTGGTACTGTAGATATCAAAAACGATGTTATAAAAGAATTGGTTTATAAGGCTGTTATCGAATCCTACGGCACGGTTGAAATCTCTGGAAAGCAAGGTTTTTTTGATAGGATATCAAGTTTTTGGTCAAAAAGTGAAGATAGAGGAATAAACGTATCAGAAAATGAAGAAAGTATAGTAATTGATCTCTTCCTCGTTTTTGAATATGGCCTTCCCATTAAAAAGGTAGCTCAAAATATACAAGAGAATGTTCACCATAGAGTCACATCTATGCTAAATTTTGATAATATCAAAGTAAATGTGAGCATATCTGGCTTGAAATATTGAGAGAAGGTGTCTGTTGAATGCTCAAGTTTTTGTATGCAAAAGACCTATATTTAGCTCTAAAAAAAGGTGCAGAAGAATTAGCTAAAAACAAAGATGAAATTAACGCCCTTAATGTTTTTCCTGTCCCAGATGGAGACACTGGTAATAATATGTTAGCAGGTATGCTCGAAGCTTGTAAAAGTATGGACGAAGTTGAAGATAAAAACGATATGAAATCTATGATGGAAAGTTTGAGAAGAGGTCTTTTACTAGGAGCAAGGGGTAACTCAGGTGTTATTTTGTCACAAATATTTCGTGGAATAACTGAAATTCTCGAAAAAAAGAAAAGAATCAACACCCAAGATTTTATAAAAGCCCTTCAAAACGCTAAAGATAGAGCTTACAACGCCGTTATGAAACCAGTTGAAGGAACAATGCTGACTTTAATTCGAAGATTGTCAGAAAAGATGGAAGAAAGTATGTCCGAAGAAAAGGATTTTTTGGTTTTTTTCGATGCGATAGTAAAGTATTCATTTGAAATAGTAGAGGAAACCCCAAAATATTTGAAAAAATTACGCGATTCGAATGTTGTGGATGCTGGAGCAAAAGGACTTGCTTACATTTTAAAAGGTATGAATGATGCACTTCACGGCGATATTGAAGTAGAACTTGAGGAATTAGAGTCTGCCACACCTGAACAAATAACAGAAATAGCCTATGAAGAACTAACATACCAGTATTGCACAGAAGCGATAGTAAAATTCCAGAAACAGCCTATACAAAAAAAGACCTTAGAAGAAATAAGGAGTTTTTTGGAAGGTCTAGGAGATTCCATTGTTTTAGTTAATCAGGATGACATATTAAAAACACACATACACACAAATCATCCAGGATTAGTCTTTGAAAAATTTTTAGAACATGGCGAATTGATCAAAACAAAGATAGACAATATGAAATCACAACATGAACATATTATAGAAAAACAAAAAGAGGGCAAAACAGCCGATATAGAGCAAGCCAAAGTGGCTGTTAACAATAATCTGAATAATAAAAATTGGGGTGTGATTGCAGTCTCTCCAGGAAAAGGTATTTCAGATATCTTTATAAGTTTGGGAGTGGATCAAGTTATTTTTGGAGGTCAAACCACTAACCCTAGTGTAAAAGACATCTCAGATGCGATTAATAAAGTTCCACAAAAAAAGGTGATCATACTCCCCAATAACCCAAATATTATTCTGGCTGCTGAAAAAGCCGCAGAGTTAACTGATAAAGAGATATTGATATTACCTACAAAACACATTCAAGAAGGCATAAGTGCCTTGCTTGGTTTCGATGACAATATGGACAAAGAAGAATTAAAAGAATCCATGATGGGATACGTTAAATCTATCGTCCCGATTGAAGTTACTTATGCGGTTAGGGATTCCACCATTAAGGGTGAAAAGATAAAAAAAGGCGAGTACTTGATATTTCTTGGAAAAGAGTTAAAAGCTCATGGAAAAAACGTTTATAAAGAAACGGAAAAAGTTTTAGAGGAACTAATAAAAAAAGGCTATGAAATCATTACCATAATTTACGGTGAAGGTGCCAAAAAAGAAAAGATCGATCAACTAGTAAAAAATCTAACCCAAAAATACGCCAATATAGAGATAGAAATTCACAACGGTGGACAGAGACATTATCCACTCCTTATTTCCGTCGAGTGAAATCTTGCAAATAATAATCAATTAATTATGCTGGAAGAATGGAGGATTTGATTTGTACATTCAAGATGTGATTATGAACTTAGAAAAATTTTGGTCCGATTTTGAATGTGTTATAGACCAACCTTACGATATAGAGATGGGGGCAGGGACATACAGTCCTGCCACTTTTTTTAAATCTTTTGGAGCAAATGAATGGAGAGTTGCCTATACTCAACCTTGTAGAAGGCCAACAGACGGTAGATACGGTGAAAACCCGAATAGAATGCAACGATTTTATCAATACCAGGTAGTTCTCAAACCTTCACCCAAAGACGTCCAAGATCTATATATTAGGTCTTTGGAATCTTTAGGGATATCCCCTAAGGAACATGACATAAGGTTCGTAGAAGATAATTGGGAATCTCCCACTTTAGGAGCGTGGGGGGTTGGATGGGAAGTATGGTTAGATGGTATGGAGATCACTCAGTTCACGTACTTTCAACAGATGGGAGGCATCCCATTAACTTATATTCCTGTTGAACTTACGTATGGAATTGAGAGAATAGCTATGTATTTACAGAACATCGACAACGTTTATGAAACTAAATGGAATAAAAATGTAAAATACAAAGACATATACAAAGAAAACGAAAGGCAGTTTTCTTATTATAATTTTGAAGAAGCTGATATAGATATGCTTAAAACACTTTACAATATGTATAAAAAAGAATTTCAAAGGCTAATTGCAAAACAATTATATTTACCTGCATACGACTATTTAGCAAAATCAGCACATGTATTCAACTTAATGGACGCAAGAAATGCCATTGGAGTTAACGAAAGGCATCAATACATACTGGATATAAGGAATATGGCGAAAAGCTGTGCAAAACTATATATCGACAGTTCAAATGCGGAGGTAATTGATGTTGAATAGGGCAATTTTTGAAATAGGTGTTGAAGATTTACCCCCATCAGAATTTGATAATATACTAACTCAATTGGAAGAAGGATTAAAAAAATCCTTGGAAAAAAATGATTTGAATTTTTTGTCTATGAATATCTTCATTTCCCCTCGTAGGTTTGGAGCTTACATCGTGGGCCTTCCAGATAAACAGCCCGATAAAAAAGAAAAAAGAAAAGGTCCTCCAAAAAAGATTTGCTTCGATGAAAATAACCAACCTACAAAAGCACTTGAAGGTTTTGCAAAAGGCCAAGGTGTTCAGGTAAAAGATGTAAAATTTGAAAATAATGACGGTGCAGAATACGCATATATAGAGTTTGTTAAAGCGGGAGAGCCTACCAAAATTATTTTACAAAATATCATTCCAGAATTGATAACAAACATGAATTTTGCCAAAAGTATGAGGTGGGGAAAAGGTAACTACACCTTTGTAAGACCGGTACATTGGATCTTAGGTTTGTACAACAGAGAGATTCTAGAATTTGAAATATTCGATGAAAAATCCTCCAACAAAAGTTATGGCCATCGTTTTTTTGGTGAAGAGATAATAATTACAAATCCTCAAACTTTCTTTAGTGAATTAAAAAAGAACTATGTAATCCCTCTATATGAAGAAAGAATAGAAGTAATAGAGAGAGAAATTCAAGAGCTAGAAGATGAACATAATATCAAGATTTCTTTGGAAGAGCACGAGGATTTAATTCGAGAAATTGCCAAAATGACAGAATTCCCCAAAGGGGTAGTTGGAAGTTTTGATGAAAAATATCTTTTTCTACCACCAGAAATCATCATTGTCACTGTAAGACACCATCAAAGAAGTTTTGTGGCGATGAAAGATGGAAAGGTAATCAACAAATACATAGCTTTCCAGGACGGATTTGGCAGAAAAAGCAACGTTACTAATGGCTATACCAGAGTAATAAACGCAAGATTAGACGATGCGGCTTTTTACTATGAAGACGACTTAAAAACGGATATACAGAAGAGGCTTGAAGATTTAAAGAGCATTACTTATCAAGTAGAATTAGGAAATTACAGAGAAAAATGTGAGCGAATATCGACACTCAGTTCAAAAATTGCCGAAAAACTTGGTTTTGAAAATTTAGATGTAGTTAAAAGAGCCGGCTTGTTATGTAAAATTGACATCCCTTCAAAAGTTGTATATGAATTTCCTGAATTGCAAGGAATTATGGCAAGGATCTATTTGAAACACAAAGGAGAAAATGAAGATGTTTTCTTAACAGCCGAAGAACACTACAAACCTCTTTCGGAAAATGATGAAATATCTCAAAATTTAGTTGCTAATATCGTCTCCATAGCGGACAAAATAGATGACCTAATCGGATATTTTGGTATAGGAAAGATCCCTTCAGGATCAAAAGATCCTTTTGCATTGAGAAGAAAAGCTTTTGGAATCTTAAGAATTTTGATATCGATGGAATGGGACCTGAACCTTAAAGAACTTATCGACTTATCAGAAAAAGTGTTCGCCGAAAGTGGGAAATCTAACATATCTATAAAACCTGTAGAAGTTGAGTTAAAAAGTTTCTTATCCAACCGTTTAGGAACCATCTTAGAAAGAGAAAACATATCCGCAGAGGCAATAAATTCGGTTTTAATAAATGTATATAAACCTTTAAGAGCTTACTTGGCTGCCAAATCATTGGATAAGTTTATAAAAAAAAGAAGAATTTCAAGATTTTATTACAGCGTTTCAAAGGGTAAACAACATTTCAAAAAACCATTATTCCCAAGAATATCATGGCAGACTATTCTTAGAAGAAGAGGAAAAAACGTTATTTCAAAAATATTTGGAAGTGAAGTCTCAATTTGAAAACTGTTTGAAAAAATTAGATTACGATGGGGCGATTGAAAGCTTAATCTCTTTAAAAGAAAATATTGACAGATATTTTGATAACATTTTTGTTATGTCTGAAGATGAATCTATAAGAAGCAATAGACTAGGTTTTTTAAAATCTTTATCAGCGCTGTTTTATGAAATTGGAGACGTGGAAAAACTATACAAAGGCTAAATTTTAAGATAAGGCGTGTTTAAACAATGGATTTACTTTACTATGAAAATTTTAAAAGTTGCAGTTATTTCGTTCCTACCTATAAAAGACAAGGTTCATACTTTGATATTAATATAAATGGTTTGAAGGTTGAAGCTAATTATGAAAGCATCAACAACGGTGTAGTAAAAATCATTAGAATGGGGAACAATTTTAAAAAATCTTATTGGTTACATATATATACCGTATATAAATATTTCAAAGATAAGGGTGAACCTATAAAAAGAATTGTTTTAGAAACATCCAATGGAAGTTACGAAATAAATGTTTCTGACATTCTTTTAAGAGAAAAATGGATAAATAAAGAACTTAATGATCTTAAATCAACTAAAAAAGTCCATGGGCCACATTGTAAATTCTGCAAAATTAAAAACCAATGCCATTTGGAATTTTTAAGGGAAGGAGATTATTCCATAGTCCCTAACTTAAGTAAATCTATGGTTGAGGATTTAAAAAATATGAATTTGGAACCATTGACAGTTATAAAAACCAATCAAATAGAAAAATTGGACAAAAGATTCAAAAAACCTTTATACAATCTAAAATCTCTAATTGAAAACCAAGTTTACGTTATTGATGAGCATTCTTTTCCACAAGATTATATAGTCTTTGACGTAGAAACTTACTTAAACAAAGACTTTTTGTTTGGATTTTTAGAAAACGAAACTTACGTTCCTTTCTTTTTAGAAAAAACACATACAAAATCGCTGCAAAAATGGTAGATTTCCTGTATGAAAAAGACAAAGTGCTATTACATTACGATAAAAATGATCTCACAGCCTTAAAAAAACTTTCATCTAAATATCCTCTATTGAGAGATAAATTAAGTAAAATTTCCTCAAAAACGTGTGATCTATACGAAATAATAAGAAAAAATTACAGTTTACCCGTTGTCTCTTATTCATTAAAAGATATAAGTAAATACTTTGGTTTTAATTGGAAAACAGAGTTAAATGGTTTTGCCGTCATACTTGAGTACAAAAGCTATTTGAATGGCAATAAAAATGCTTTGAAAAATATTTTTAAATACAACGAAGATGATTGTCGAGCTACAAAATTAGTATTAGAAAGTCTTAAGACCATTTAATTCGATTACATACTTTCTAAATAAGGCCTATGTATAGTCTGTTCGATACTATACATAAGTCTTTTTTAATGTGAACACAAACAATTCAAAAAACTTATACAGAAGGAGCTAACGGTATCTATGAAAGATTTATGGAATTTATTTATAACTTTTGCTCGAATCGGGAGCCTAACTTTTGGTGGTGGGTACGCAATGTTACCAATGATTCAAGAGGAAGTCGTTAAAAAACACAATTGGGCAACTGATGAGGAAGTAATTGACTATTATGCCATTGGGCAGAGTACACCCGGAATAATCGCTATAAACACAGCTACTTTCGTAGGTTACAAACTAAAAGGGATCATCGGGGGAATATTCGCAACCTTAGGGATGGTCTTTCCTTCTATCGTAATAATAACCATTATTGCCATATTTTTCCAACAGTTTCAAGATTTAACAATAGTACAACATGCTTTCGGCGGCATTAGGGTAGTGGTAGTTGCGCTCATGTTGAACGCTATAATAAATATGTGGAAAAAGTCCATCAAAGATTACATAGGTATAATTATATTTTCAGTTTCCTTTATTGTTGTTGCTTTCTTAAAATTATCGCCAGTTGTAGTTGTGATAACATCTTTCATAGTCGGATTGATTATACAGCAAAATAGGATAGAACCGCCCCAAAAGGGGTCCAAGGATGATAGAAAGTGAATTACATTATACTCTTTTTTGAATTCTTTAAAATAGGACTTTTTTCTATAGGTGGAGGTTTGGCGACTATACCTTTTCTTCAAGATCTAACCTACAAGTATGATTGGCTAACCCTTAATGATTTAGCAGATTATATAGCTATCTCCGAAGTTACTCCAGGACCTATTGGAATAAACACAGCAACATTTGTTGGTTATAACTCGGGAGGTATTTTTGGTGGTATAATAGCTGTGCTGGGGATAATTACACCTTCAATAATAATTATTACTATAATTGCCCATTACTTTCAAAGGTTCAATGAAAAGCCATTTATACAAAATGGATTTTATGCTTTAAGACCGGCGGTAGTTGGTCTAATAGGTGCAGCAGCGTATGAAGTAGCAAAAGTTTCCTTGTTTCATCTTGAAAGACTTTCAGAAACTCAAACTTTTGTTTCTATTTTCAATTTCAAGGCTATAATATTGTTTGTAATCATCATTTATCTAATGGAACGGTTTAGAAAGCATCCTGTAGTTTATTTGGCTTTAGGAGCGGCTGTGGGAATAATTTTTAAGTTTTAACTTGGTAAATTGGTTAAATTACTTTGGTACAAGCACCTAAACGGTAGGAGGATATTTTATGAAAAAAGGAATGCTTATTGTAATAGAATCTGGGACAGACGCAAGTGGCAAAGCCACGCAAGCAGAAATATTATCACAAAGATTAAAAGATGAAAAAATTAAGGCATACAAAGTTGAATTTCCAAATTACAAAAGTGACTCTTCCGCTTTGATAAAAATGTATTTAAAAGGTGAATTTGGGGAAAACCCTGAAGCAATAAATCCATACGCTGCTTCCACATTTTTTGCCGTGGACCGATTCGCAACTTATCAAAAAGAATTGAAACCCTTATATGAATCTGGTGGAATTTTAATATCCGATAGGTACACAACCTCCAACATGATATATCAATCTTCAAAATTCGAAAATCAAAGTGAAAAAGATAAATTTTTAAGAATGGCTTTGGGATTTGGAATTCAACAAATTTAATTTGCCAAAACCCGACTACGTAATATTTTTAGATATTCCTCCTAAAATTAGTATAGAATTGTTGAAAAAAAGAAAGGAAAAGATAATAGATCTAACCGGAAAAGATATCCACGAAAAAAACATCGAGTACATAAACAAAACATACGAAAATGCAAAATATATCGCCCAGAAGTACAACTGGAAGATAATAAACTGTTTAAAAGAAAATGGAGAATTAAAATCAATCGAAGAAATTCACGAAGAGATCTACTCTATATGGCTAAACATAAGAGATTTAGGAGAAGTATAAAATGGCTTTCGCAATAATTTTCAAATTTGGATTTTGGACTTTTTTTGTATTAATATATTCATTTGTTGCTACGACTGTTGTCATCTTAGAAAGAAAAAGACCCGAAAAAACCATAAGTTGGCTTCTAATTTTTGCCGTAATCCCACTTATAGGATTTGTAATCTATCTTTTTTTTGGAAGAAACTGGAAAAGAAGAAAGCTTACCAGCGATATTTATTTGGATTCAGAACCTACTTTGTCACAAGAAGAAAAAAATTGGCTAATTAAGGTACTTGGAGAAAATGATACTCAATATTTGCAACTAATTAATCTTTTAAAAAAGAACTCTAAATCGCCTTTATTCTTAGGAAACGACATAGAAATTTTTAAAAATGGGAAAGAAAAATTCGCCTCTTTCTTTAAAGAAATTGAAAATGCTAAAGAATCTATCCATTTGGAGTACTATATTGTAAAAGATGATGAAACAGGCAAAAAGCTCAAAGATCTCTTGGTAAAAAAGGCTAAAGAGGGCGTAGAAATTAAATTTATTATGGATAAAATAGGTTCGGGGCGTCTAAAGAAAAGCTATATAAAGCAATTAGAAAATGCAGGAGTTGAAATTGCTTTTTATAGCTATTTTTTATCCCCTTTACTTAAATTTGTTAATACCCAAGTGAATTATAGAAATCACAGAAAAATAGCTATTATTGACTCTGAAATCGGCTTCATCGGAGGAATAAACATTGGAAATGAATACATTGGTAAAAGTAGTTTGGGGTATTGGAGAGATCTTCATTTAAAAGTTAGGGGAGAGGCTGTAAACGGACTTCAAAAAATTTTCTTTGAAGACTATCAAACAATTGTAAAGGCAGAGAGAAAAAAAGAAAAAATAGATCCTAGTAAATACTTTAAAAAACAAGAGAGAAAAGGAGACTCATTAATACAAATAGCGGTGAGTGGCCCAGAATCAGAAAATTCATCGATAATGCAAACCATCCATAAGATGATTACTATTGCTAAAGACCATATATACATAGCTACCCCGTACTTCATTCCAGATGATAGCATTCTTTCGGCTTTGAAAATAGCTTCGCTTTCGGGTATTAAAGTAAAAATCTTATTTCCAGGAAAAATGGATCATTTTTTAGTATATTTTGCTTCAAGGACTTATTTAGAAGAAATTATAAAATATGGTGTTGAAGTGTACTTTTACAGAAAAGACCGGTTCATACACTCCAAATTTGTATCGATAGATGGCTTAATTTCAACCGTTGGAACCGCAAATATAGATATTAGAAGCTTTGAACTAAATTACGAGGCAAATCTCTTAATATACGATAGGGAAAAAACTCAACAAATAGAAGATATTTTTCTTGAAGATTTAAAAATCAGTTCCCACATTTCTCAAAATTACTTCAATAATCAACCTTTCCCTATAAAATTTACAGAAGCATTCAGCCGGATTTTCTCCAATCTTTTGTAAAAATTAAAATTTTTACTTGACAATCCTTATTGATTGTTGTATAATTTGAAAAATTAAATTTCAATTAAGCGAGGGTTACTATGAAAAAAATTTCATTACGATTATTAACAAATCCCCTCAATACTTTAGAATCAAAAAATAATCAATATTTCTACTTTTGGTATTGGAAAGACACCCAACTTGGTGCCTTCCATTACCTATTAGCTAGCAAGTAGGTATAAGAAGAAACAAGTGGTGTCTACGAAAAAGTAGACACCTTTTTTTATAATAAATACGGGAAAAAACAAAATCTCCAGGAGGTGTGAGGGTATGAAAAAAGTATTAACAACGGTGGTCATTGTTTTTCTATTCACATTTACTTTTGGTGTAAAGATAGGTATCACACAAATCGTAGAACACCCCGCTTTAAACAAGATTTATCAGGGAGTAATTGATTATCTTGAAGATTCCGGTGTAAATTTTGAGTATGAGCATCAAAGCGCTCAAGGTAGCTTTCAAAATGCAATAACTATAGCTAACAAGTTCAAAACAGATGTAGATATAATAGTTGCAATAGCTACACCTTCCGCTCAAGCAGCTGCGACGGAAATAAAAGACAAGCCCGTGGTATTCAGCGCAGTTACGGATCCAATCAGTGCAGGTTTGATCCCCAAATTTGGTAAAAATCCAGGAAACGTTGTAGGAGTAAGCGATATGGTCCCTGTTGAAACTCATGTAAACCTTATGAGAACCATATTTCCTGATGCTAAAAATTTGGCAATTCTTTACAATACCGGAGAAGCTAACTCGGTTTTTTTAGCAGATCAAACTAAGAAATTTGCACCTCAACTTGGATTCAATGTTATAGAAATTACTGGAACGAACGCCAATGAACTTGTAACTTCCTTAAATGCCCAGGCAAGCAGGATAGATGTTGCCTATCTATACACAGATAATTTGGTTGCTTCATCAGCTGAAATCTTAGGCCAAGTATTTGAAAAGAACGAGATTCCGGTAGTTGCAGGTGACATTGATATTGCAAGAAAAACATCAGTTTTAGGTTTTGGCTTTGATTATTATCAAGTAGGAATAGAAACGGGAAAAATTGTCCTTGATCTCATAAACGGCAAAAAACCTTATGAAATCGAATCTAAGATAGTAGGAGCAGATGCTCTAACCTTTTATATAAATTTGGATAGAGCCCAGAATTTAGATGTAAATATACCTCAACAATTTTTAGATATTGCAGATGAAATAGTAGATACACTATGATCGAGACAGAATTTTAGGAGGAAAATTATGGATTTAGTGGGTATATTAGAACAAGGATTAATAGCCTCCCTAGTTGCGATGGGCGTGTTTATAAGTTTCAGAGTCATCGACCTCCCAGATTTAACGCCGGATGGATCTTATGTATTGGGAGGAGCGGTAACCGTTGCGTTTATGTACGCTGGCCTGCCTTGGATACTGTGTATGATTCTTGGTGGTTTAATGGCTGGTTTTTTTGGGATAATAACCGCTCTGATACATAACAAATTAAAAGTCAATTCCTTGTTAGCCAGCATATTGGTTATGACCATGCTCTATTCGATAAACATAAGGGTCATGAATGGACCGAACGTTTCTGTTCCAAAAGAAATAACCGCCCAGCAAGAAGCACAATACACAGAAAAAACGAAGTTAGATGACCTTTTAGGCATGAGTAGCTTAAATGAAAGTCAACCTAATTTACAAACAAACGAAACCAAAAAACCTTATCTCCATTTAGAGAAAACTCTGGATATAATTCTACCATCCTAATAGCTTCGATAGTATTTGTATCTGCTCTTCTAACAATAATCTTTTTGAGAACCGAATTAGGGATTGCACTCAGGGGATACGGAGGTAACAAGGCAGGAATCAAAAACCTTGGTATGAACCTGAAATTATGAGTATAATCGGATTATTTTTAGGAAATTTCTTCGCGGGGCTTTCAGGATCCTTGTTCTCAATGTACGGTGGATTTTCAGATGTAAATATGGGACAAGGTGTAGTTGTAACTTCTTTAGCGGCGGTTATTTTGGGGGAAATAATATTTGGGAGGCTAAATCTGTTCTATAACATGTTATGCCCCATCATTGGAGCTGTTGTCTATCAATTTTTACTGGCATTAGCCATGAGATATGGTTACATAATCGGCTTCCAATCAAGCGATATGAAACTAATAACCGCGTTGTTCATAATAATAGTAATTGGATTGAGGAGGGTAGAATTTAAAAAATGGTTGAGCTTAAAAACATCAGAGTAGTATACAATAAAAATCAAGTTAATGAAAAAAAAGCATTGGACAAATTTGAGTTAAGTATTAAAAAGGGAGAATTCGTCACTATCATAGGTCCAAACGGTGCAGGGAAGACGACGCTTCTTAAAGTCTTGACCGGTGAAGTGGTGTTAGATCAAGGAAGTTTTACATTAAATAATAAGAGCATAAAAAGAACCAAGCCCTACAAACTCTTTAGAAATGTTGGTATAGTGTATCAAGAACCTGATAGAGGTGTATTCCCTGATCTAACTCTTGAAGAAAATTTGATCTTGGGATCCAAAAAAGGCAACAGATTCTTTTCATTTGGAAAATACGAAGGATTAGAATTGTTGAAATCTTTAAACATGGGATTAGAAAAGAGGCTTAAAACAAAAGTCAGAGAATTTTCCGGAGGACAAAAACAGGCTCTCGCCATGGTCCTTGCTTCTATAACAAAGCCTGATCTTCTGCTATTAGACGAACATACGGCTGCTCTTGATCCCCAAAATGTCGAAAAGGTGATGGAACTAACTATGAGGATAAATGAGGAGCTAGGACTAACCATCATAATGGTCACGCACAATATGAAAATTGTAGAAAAATATTCAAGTAGAATAGTGGAAGTCAAAGACGGTAAAGTTACTAAAGATTTTGTGTACGAAAAAATACACAACAAAGAAGAATTAAAAAAAATTACGGCTAATTAACAAATAGAACAATTCTAACTTATCTTCAAGACGCTCTATGCTATAGAGCGTCTTTA
>LZCG01000092.1_pt1 | contig 16962 bp, 20 predicted proteins | sample 768541 | NCBI WGS metagenome assembly LZCG01 (sample SAMN05200874, study PRJNA324366) | oil field metagenome | isolation source: sample BH-FW-1 from oil reservoir | place: India: Bombay High | collected 2015-07-11
ATAGGGAAGTAGGTCTATTGTCCCTATCACATTTTCAGTCATTCTCTGCGCCTTTGCGCCTCCGCGCGAGATTCATCTTCTCCGATTTCTCTATTCTCCCGCCAAGACGCCAAGGATTATTAGTCTTCGTTTCAGCCGGTTCCTTGTTCTCTGTCAAACTTTTGCGTCTTTAGCGCCTTTGCGAGAGGCCCAGCTCTTAAAGCCTTTCTCTGAGCTACCTCAACTCAACTGTAAGGAACCCAAAGTGGTAGGACTAACCTCAGATTCCCTGAAGGTTAGTTATCCTTATCGCCGCCGGGACGGACTCTCGGTCAACGACTCTCTGACAGCGGCCGTGATGGAGGCGGAAGGAATCTTAGATCTCGTCACTGCCGATCTCGATTTCACCCAGGTGGAGGGACTTCGGGTCTATCGTCCCACGGACATTACTGAAGTGTGAAACCACCAGCCCCCTCCTCTATCGGTGAAAACCGCTGTTCTATGCCGTGTCAGTCAGCTGCAACTCCCGTGGGTGAAGCCGTTTCGACCGCTTCCTTTACAGTGTGGTTCTCCTCGATATGAAGGATCGCCGGGATGAAGAATCCGGCAACGCCGACTGCAACGCATAGGATGCCTGCAATCACGAACCATACCTGAATCCCGAACCGATCGCTCACCGGGCCGGCGAACGCAAGTCCGATGGGGGAGGTGATCGAAAGGAGGCTTCCGAGAAGGGCGAAGACCCGCCCCTGCATCTCTGGGGCGACCGTGCTCTGGAAGATCGCCATGATCGGCCCGTCGGTCATCGGGATCATCAACCCAATGAAGAACACTCCCGCGAGAGCCAATGGGAAGAGGTGTCCCGGAGTGAGCCCAAGGGCGACGACCCCCAATCCTACCCCGACGAGCCCCATGAGCAGGGTATAGACCTTCTTCTTGAACCCGCCCCACGCGCTTAAAGCCAGTCCGCCGAGTAGGATGCCCACCCCGATCACCGACTCCAGCAGGCTCAACTGAGCTGCATCGCCGCCGAAGTGCTTGCGCACCAGAAGGGGCAAGAGAGAAAAAGCCGGCGTCAGTGCCACCTTGAAGATCATCGCTCCCACGATCAAGGCCATCGCCCCGGGCCAACCGTGCAGGTAGCGGAAGCCCTCACGCAGATCGATCCAAATCGACGGTTTCTTCGTCCGGTTCTCATTCGATTGCACCGGCTGGGGGATGGCGATAAAGAAGAGCGGAAGAACGGCGAAGAGGGCGGTTCCCACGTCGACCAGCATCACACCGTGCAACGGGAGTAAGGTCAAAAGGAGCGCCCCCAGCGGCGGCCCCACGATCGTCAACAAGCCGTTCATCGTCTGGTTCAAGCCCGCTACCCGGGTCAGGTGTTTCTCGGGGACCATCAGCGAGGTCGAGGCGGCCATCGCCGGCCAGTGAAACCCGTCACCTACCGAGCGGGCCAGCATCACGATGTAGACGTGCCAGACCTGCATCGCATTTGTGAAGAAGAGGTAGGCAAGCCAGAGTGAGACCAAGGCGATGAAGCTGTCGGCGATCATCATTACCAGCCGTCTGTTCCACCGGTCGACGTACGCCCCGGAAAGAGGCCCGAGCAGGATCTGCGGGATCAGCGCCACCGTGGTCGCCGTCGCTAAGACGGTCGCCGATCCGGTCGTCGTCGTGAGCCACCAGACGAGCGCGAACTGCGCCGCGCGGCTGCCGACAAGCGAAAGTTGCTGCCCGGTCCAAATAGTGAAGAACGGGGCTTTCCACCCTGCATGGAACGTCATCATATCTTCCTTTCATCCTTAGTAGTCAGCGCCTTACCTCATCAGGTATGTGTCTACTGAGGGTCGATCGGTTCATTCGGATAGGGCTATCAGCTGCCAGGGCAACCGGAGCATTTGTAATGGCTTGTGGCTGATGGCTGAAAGCCGACAGCTTCTTTTCTAGACCTTCGTCTGTTTCTCCACCACCGCGTCGGGATGGATCTTGAGCGATTCGGAGTATTCGACCAGGCCGATGCGGCAGCCGGGGCCGATCTCGATCCTTTTCCCCCGCACGACATCGGCGGTGGTATCCTCAAGGCTGATTTCGTCCCCTTCAATCTGGGTGGTGTGCAGTTCCGCTGTTCCTCCGCCGGTGAAGATCTTGATCAGCCCATCGAGGAGGATCCCCTTCTCCTTCCACCCGCCGCGATGGACCTCGATCTGCTCTCCACCGATCTCCCGTGCCTGGCAGCGGCCGCCGAGTCGGACCTTGATCCGATCGGCCGAGAGGAGTCCCTCGATCTTGAACCACCGCTTGCCTTGAAGATCTCCGCCTCTACGTCTTCACCGACGCGCAGGTCCCCGCTCACCTTGATGTACTCCGAGGCGATCCCTTGAGCGACCTTGAACGTCCCTGAGCACTTCAATTCCTTCGCCTCGACCCGTCCGTCGACGCGTGCGCTCCCGCTCACCCGCATCTCCTCGGAAACGATGTCCCCGGCGAAGACGGCGCTCCCCGAAGCCACGATCTTTTCTGTCTCGGTTCGACCTTTGACCTTCCCTGCTCCCGATATCCGAAGCTCCTCGGCCGTGATGTCGCTTGTGATCGTCCCTGCCCCGGAGATCGACACACGATCATAAGTTCCGCCACCGATCGTCCCTGCTCCCGAGATGTTTGCCGAATGCTTTTTATCGTTCATCGATCCTCCTCCGCTTGCTCTTGTGCTTTCTCCCTCCGCTTTTGCTCCCCTTTGGTCGAGTGTTCCTTCTCCTTGGCGAGGTCGAGCTTGATCTGTTCGAGAAGCGTGCGCAGTTCGATCGACTGCACGACCTCGATATCCGGGTCGAAGAACGCCCCCTCATTGGCGATGGTGACGAGGCTGATCTCGGCGGAGATCCCCACGGCTGAGAGCCGTTTTCGCAGGAGGTGCAAGGAGAGTCTCTCCTCGCGTATCTGCTCGATCAGACCCTTGGCCAGGGCCTCGTCGAGGGTGCGCTTGGTGAGGTCGATCTCTTCCTTCCGTGCCGTTCCTCTCATCTGCCGCAACACCCCGATGCAGAACGTCTCGTTGAGCGAGAGGATGCTTTGCCCATCCTCGCGTAGGTGGCACACCTGGATCACCTGCTCGTCCAACCATCCCATCTTGCGCAGCTTGGAGAAGGCGACTTCCAGCTTCTCGTTCACCTGCTCTGTGATCAGATCGGCCAGGTCATCGAGGGGGTGATCCTCCTTCATCGCCTTGATCCGCTCGATACGCTCGAGGATCTTCTCCTGCGGGAAGAACGTCTCCTGGCCGGTGAAGGTCGAGCGGCGGATGAACCAGCTCTCAGGGATCAACCCCTTTCGTTTCCAGCGGTAGAGCTGCCCGTAGGAGATCCCCATCTTCTTGAGGACCTCCTTCTTCGAGATCAGCTTCTCCTCATTCATCGTGCGCCTCCCGGGTGTTAAAACAATACACTGTTACGAGCCATCGCTGCAGACTGGCTTTTTTATGGGACAAGAAGATAGTGCGCTGGAACGGCGGGGCTCTCGTTTCCGAAGCCGTGTAAAGCGTAATATCCTACTTTTCTCCGCTCTTTCGAGAAATTCCTTGTGTTTCATCTCCGCCAGTTTTTTCAGCTCGTAGGTCGATTGATACATCCTTGCCACCTCCCAAGGTGCATGCTGCATGAGCAGTATAACATAACACTGTTACGGTGTCAAGCCTGGGAGGCATTTTCCTTTTCTCTCGCTCGTTCGTTGCACTCACTGTAAGACGCTATCAGCAGTCAGCCGTCAGCGATCGTCTGCCACTCATCACTATTTACTATTTACCATTCACTATCACTCGTCACCGTCTTTTGCCGGGCTCTCGAGCCCAGACTCTGGACCGTGGACTCTCCACCCATCACTGCTTCACGGCTTTTCGAGAGGCACTCTGTTACATACCGTATCTTCAGCTACTTGAAACGACAAGGAACCTCTTTTTTATCGACCCATCCCTGCTTTTCTTGCTCTCCTTTTACCCTTAACCAACAACGTTCACCTGGTCGACCGCGATCGCGGGGGTGTACAGAGTTCCGTGGGCCCACCTCGCCTCGCTGCTCAAGGCGATCAAATGCTCCTTCAGGAGAGTGTAGGTGTTCCCTGCGATCATCGTGTTCTTCACACGGCCGACGATCTTCCCCTTTTCGATCTTGAACGCCACCGCCACGTTGTTCGAGAACTCCCCGGCGGCGATGTTCCCCTGCCCCAGCCCAAGGACGCTCTCTACGAGGAGCCCTTCCTCTATCCCGGCGATGATCTCGCTCTCCTCTTGATCCCCTACGGATACAAGGACGTTGCTCATCCCGATACCCGGCGGAGTGCGGAACCCGCCTCCACCGAACGGTCCACCCTTATACCCGTTCCCGGTCGGCGCGGCTCCGGCGAGGGCAGCGTCCTAAGATCGTAGACGAAACTGTTGACGATGCCGTCTGACACGAGAGGGGTGCGAGTGGTTGGTATTCCCTCGTCGTCGAACCCACCGCTCCGTGGTCCGCGGGAGAGGGTCCCATCGTCCGTGAGTGAGAAGCGGGAATCGAACACGCTCTCCCCGATCCGATCCTTCAACGGAGATGTCCCCGTGTAGACCGACTTCCCGTTGAACCCGACCAGGAGAGGGAGGAGGAGCGCGATCGCTCCATACGGGGTAAAGACGATCGGGAGTTCCTTCGATGGTGCAGGGACGATCTTCTCCCCGTATCTGAGGTAACGGATGAGGCGGTCGACGAGCGCGTCGACAGAGAGATCCTCTTGGAAGCGCGTTACATCCCCCGCGAAGAGGACGAAGATGTCTCCCTCGCGGGCCTTCCCCGCTTCGATGGAGAGTGAGAGTTGCGTTCGTTCCTCATCCACCTTGCACCCGGCGGTGTTGCAGATCTCTACCGTCTCTACGGCCTTGGCGATGGAGAGGTTAACATCCGCTTCCGGATCGGCTTCGTGCAGCCGGGTGAGCACTCCCTCCCCGATCGCGATCATCTCCTCCTCGGAGAGATCAACGACTGCACGGTCATATACCTCGACTCGCGCCGGTTCCTTCTCCATCGGGAAGCTGAAGGCGCTCTTCTCGCCGAAGGCGGCGGAGGCGATCGCTGCGGTGATCAACTCCGATGAGTCCTTCAGATTGGTCGTGGTGGCGAACCCGAGGCGGCCGTCATCGATCACGCGTAATGCCATCCCTTCGATCTCTTTACTCTTGATCGATTCGAGCTTTCCAGAGCGAAATTCGATCGGAACGGTGCGGGTTTTCAGGTGATAGATCTCCGCCTGATCGACCTTCCCTTTCAGCGTGTTGAGTAAACCATCCATTATTTCCCTCCTATCGTTACGTTCTGGATTCTGATGTGGGGTGAGCCGTTCGTCACCGGGAGAGGGGACTGCCCCCCTTTTCCGCATCCGCCGGATCCGCCATGCACCCGTTGATCGTCTCCGATCATGTCGATCGAGCGGAGCGTCTCGAAGAGGTTCCCCGTCAGGACGACGTCCTTTAGCATCCCACCCACCTCTCCGTTTCGGATTTCGTAGGCGTAGGCGGCGGAGAAGGTGAACTGCTCGAACATCGTCTGTCCGCCGTAGGCCTTAATCGCGTAGATCCCGTGATCGATCCCGGAGAGCATCTCGGTGAAAGAGTGATTCCCACCCTCGATGTAGGTGTTGGTCATGCGCACGATCGGTTCGTGCTCGTAGGAGACGGCGCGGGCGTTTCCGGTCGGGGAGCCCCCATCTTCTTTGCTGTCTCCCGCGAGTGGAGGAGGCTCGTCAGGATACCGTTTTTGATCAGGTACGTCTTCGCGCGGGCGACCCCTTCATCGTCGTACGGAACGTTCCCGCGCAAACCTGGCATATACCCGTCGTCGACTACGTTCAGTATCTCTTCCCCGAAACGAGCACCGAGGGTCATGATCTTGCTCAAGCGCTCGTTCTTGAATAGAAAATCAGCCTCACAGAAGTGGCCGAACGCCTCGTGGATAAAGACCCCGGCCAGATCCTGATCAAGGATAACCGTGTACTTTCCCCCCACGACCGGTTTTGCGCTGAGGAGATCGACCGCCCGCTGCGCTGCACGGCGGACCTCCTCCTCACGCCCGAGGACAAGGTCGAACCCGCTCGCCTCCCCGATCGACTCAAACCCCTGCTGGATGTTGCTTCCCCCATGCTTGCAACCGCGAAAAAGATGAGGGTGACATCTGGGACCTCTTGCGTGAGGAACGTCCCCTCGGAATTGGCAAAGGTCACCTCACGGAACGAGTCGGTGTAGCGGACCTGAGAAGAGACGATCCTCTTGTCGTGGGAGAGGAGGATCTTGTTGTAGGTTTCGGCGAGTTCTTTCTTCTCTTTGAGAGAGACGGAGCGAAAATCGTGCTTCAGATCGGCGCGGACCGTCTCCTGCACGACGGGAACCTCGGCGAGTTCCACGGGCGCGTCGCTGCGGCTGGCGACGAGCTTCGCCGCGCGTGTCGCCTCGCTCACCTTGTCTGACAACTGAGAAATATCGTTGAAGACAGCGATCCCCCATCCTCCATCCTTCAATACGCGGACGATCCCCCCGAACTCGCTCGATGTCTCCAGATTCTCCAGTTTGTCCTTTTGGAAGAACACCTGGCTGCGAAGCGTTCGTTCGACGCGGATTTCGGTGTAGTCAGCGCTGCTCTTTGCAATGACCTGCTTAATCTGTTGCTCCACGCTAGCCGACCTCCTTTAACATTTCATTCGAGGTTAACATCACACTGTTACGTTTTCAAACCGGTGGTTCTTTCACCCCTTCGTTATCGTTTGCTCTGTTCCCCCCGTGGGTCGTGCTGGGGATCGCCTTTTTAGGGCTCTTCGTTGTTTCGAGTGGGTAACGGCTTCTGCCCGCAAATGATAGAGTGCTCCTTCCTCGCCCGCTCGCTACGCTCACTGTAAGACGCGAAGACGCTATCAGCAATCAGCCGTCAGCAATCAGCCGTCAGCGATCGTCTGCCACTCATCACTATCACTATCCCTCATCACCGTCTTTTGCCGGGCTCTCGAGCCCAGACTCTGGACCGTGGACTCTCCACCCATCACTGCTTCACGGCTTTGCGAGGGGAAGCAGCTTTCCATCTGCCTTGTCCCTAGTTTTGTTATTGAGGGCTTCTAACACTAGAATAGGGCAGTAGATGGGTGCTGGGTCGTCCAGCGTCCGCTAGGAAGAAAAGGAGGCACCTGTGAAGAGAGTCTTAACCCTACTGTTGGTCGTGGTGTTGGGCGTTTCGCTGGTCGGATTTATCGGCTTGGGGAAAGGAAAGGTTGCAGTGATACTGGACGTCGGTGGACGGGGTGACCTCTCGTTCAACGACATGGGATTCAAGGGGACGGATCAGGCGGCGAAGGACTTCGGGCTCGATATGGTCGAGATCCAGAGCTCATCAGCGGCGGATTACCTGCCGAACCTGCGCAACGTGGCCCGCACCGGTGAATATGATCTGATCATCTGTGTCGGGTTCCTTCTCGGGGATGCTTTGACTCAGGCAGCAGCCGAGTTCCCGGATCAGAAGTTCGCAATCATCGACTCGGTCGTCGACGCACCGAACGTGATGTCGATCGTCTTCCGTGAGAACGAGATGTCGGCGCTTGTCGGTGCCCTCGGTGCGATGTTGGCGGCAGAATACGGGTACAAGTACACAGGCATCGTTCTGGGAGTGGAGATCCCGGTCCTCTATCACTTCGAGGCTGGTTACCGCTTCGGGATCGACTGGGGTATCAAGAAGTACGCCGAAGTGAAAGGAACCACCCCGGACGTCGGTCTGCTGTACACCTACACCGGGACGTTCAGCGATATCGCCTTGGGGAAGGCGGCGACCGAGGCAATGCTCGCCCAGGGTGCGGTCGGTATCTACAACGTGGCCGGCCCATTGGGGATCGGTGACCTGGAAGCGATCACGGAGTTCCACGACAACGCCGGAACAACGTTTGGGCCTCCGTACTACTTCGGTGTGGACGCGAACCAGGACTACCTTGGCAACGGACTGCACGCGCTCGCGAGCGGAATGAAGCGCGTCGACGTTGGTTGTTACGACGCGGTGAAGGCCGTTGTAGAGGGGACGTTCGAAGGGGGTATCCTCAGCCTCGGTCTCGCCGAGGGCGGTGTGAGTATCAGCAAGATCGGCGACCTGGCCGATTTCATCCAGTTCGGTATCAGTGGTGGAGCGGTCAATCCCGATGATTACTACACGATCATCGCCAACTGGGCGCAGAACCGTGCGACTGTCCCCGCTTGGATCTGGAACGCGATCGACGAACTGGAAGCAGGGATTCTCGCTGGGGATATCACCGTCCCGACGGCGGATACCGGTGATGAGATGAGTGCCGTGCGGGCGGAATACACCCTTGGCGCGCCGTAGAGAGTGACAAAGCGCTTATAAGGCGGGGAGAGGGGATTCGCTTCCCCTCCCCGCCTCTTACCTGTTTAGGAAGAGTTTGGGGGCGCGAATGACAGAATTGAAGACAAAAGCTGAGGATGGAGGCACGCGGGAGTTCTTCCTGCGGGCGGAGAAGATCACCAAGGTTTACTCCGATGGGACGGTTGCCTGAAGGAAGCGACCATTGAGATTCATCCGAGTGAGATCGTCGGCCTGTTGGGCGAGAACGGCGCGGGCAAGACGACGTTGACCAAGATCCTCTCCGGTCTCCTTCCACCGACGGAGGGACGGGTCATCTCACCCCGGGGGCCGGTTCTGTTCGGTAGCCCGCGTGAAGCCCTCGACTTCGGAATCGGGATGGTACATCAGCACTTCGCGCTGGTCGGCACCTTCACTGCAGCGGAGAACGTCGCTCTAAGCCATGAACGCCCATTCAGCACGATTCAGCTTACCAACACAAAGAAACGTCTTGAGGAGCTGATGGAAGAGAGCGGGCTCCATGTGCCGCTGGACGTGCCGGTGGAAAAACTCGCTGTGGGCGAGCAGCAGCGGGTGGAAATCCTCAAGGTCCTCTCTCGTGATGTTGACCTGCTGATCCTCGATGAGCCGACCTCGGTATTGACACCACTCGAGGTCGACGAGCTGTTCACTCTCCTGCGCCGCCTGCGCGAGGGCGGCAAATCGATCATCCTTATCACCCACAAGCTGAAGGAAGTCGGGTCGGTCACCGATCGGATCGTGGTCCTCCGGCATGGGGAGATGGTGGGGGACATCAAGACAGCGGAGGCGACACCGGAGCAGCTCGCGCGGTTGATGGTCGGAAAGGCGATCGATGTGGAGGCAGGGGCCGTTGAACTGACGGAAGAGGAGCTTCCCCTCCGGGAAAGAGAACGGAGCGAGGAGGTAAAGACGGGTCCTGTCATCTTGCACGTAGAGAACCTGACCGCACGTGGGGACACCGGCGAGATTGCGGTCGAGGACCTCTCGTTCGACGTCCATGCAGGCGAGATATTTGGTGTGGCAGGAGTAGAGGGGAACGGGCAGACCGAACTTGTCGAATCCTTGACCGGCCTTCGCATTCCCACAGGCGGAGTCGCCACGATCAACGGGACGGATATCCTTGGGGTCGATCCCCGGGAGATCTACCGCCTTGGTGTGGCGCACATCCCTGAAGATCGCTGGGAGCTGGGACTCATCCTTCCGTTCACCCTGGCAGAGAATGCTATCCTCGGGGTTCAACGTTGGGAGGAATTTCGTGGCCCTCTATCATTCCTCCGCTGGGGGAAGATCAATCGACACGTGCGGGAGCTGATGGATCGCTTCGACATTCAGGCCACAGGCCCGAGTGCTCCGGCGAAGAGCCTCTCCGGTGGGAATCAACAGAAGCTGATCGTCGGGAGGGAACTCGCCAAGAATCCCGATATCATCGTTGCCGCGCAGCCGACACGTGGGTTGGATATCGGTGCCGCGCAGTATATCCGTAACCTCCTGGTTGAGATGCGGAATAACGGCCGCGCCATCCTGCTTGTGTCGGCCGATCTCGACGAGGTCCTCGCACTCTCCGACCGGATCGCCATCATGTACGAAGGCCGCTTCATGACCATCGCTTCGCCCGCGGAGCTCGACCGGGAGATGATCGGATTGCTCATGGGTGGAGTTAAGGAGGGAGTATGAGTAGTGAAGTGACGAAGAACTCGTCCCGTTTATGGGGAGCGACGCGCCGCACGTTGACCGGACTCAATCCGGCCCTTGAGTCGGTGTTGGCCGGCTTGGTCGGATTGCTCGTCGGGGCCCTCCTGATGTGGATCTGGGGGTACGATCCCTGGAAGGCCTATATCGCCATGTTCCGTGGGGCTTATGGGGATTCTTACGGGTTTGCCAGTTCGGCGGCGCGGGGTGTGCCGCTCATCCTTACGGCACTCACCTTCTCCATCTGTGTTCGTGCCGGGATGTTCAATATCGGGGCGGAGGGGCAGCTCTACATAGGCGCCCTTGCGGCGGTGACCGTGGGGTACTTCTCCTTGCCCCCCGGCCTGCACCTCATCGTAGGGATTATCTTCGCCATGCTCGCTGGAGCGGCATGGAGCCTGGTGCCAGCGATACTGAAGATAACACGTGGAGTTAGCGAGGTCATCTCGACGATCATGTTCAACTGGATCGCGCGCTTTCTCGCCTTTTATATGGTCGCGTTCGTTCTGGTCGACCCAATGCGGGGGGAGAAGACGATCAGCGTTCCGATGAGCGCCCGGTTTCCGATCCTCGTTCGTGGAACGGATCTGTCCTATTCTCTGTTTGCTGCGCTCCTCTTCGCCATCCTCATCTACTTCCTGCTGTGGCACACCGCGATAGGGTATGAGGTTCGCGCCGCGGGTTTGAATCCGATGGCGGCGCGCTACGGGGGGATCAAGAGTAAGCGCACGATGCTCCTTAGCTTCATCCTTGGAGGGATGGGGGCGGGGCTCGCCGGGGCGACGGTCGTGATGGGGACTCCCCCCACCTACGCCATCATCAGCGGCCTTCCGCAACTGATGAACCTCGGATTTGATGGGATGGCGGTCGCCATGGTCGGACGGAACCACCCGATCGGGATCATCATGCTGCGCTCTTCTTCGGTGGGCTGACGGCCGGTGGGCGGACGATGCAGTTTACGGCGGGGGTGCCGCTGGAGATGGTGCGGGTCGTCATGGGGGTCATCGTGCTGACGATGTCCATTCCGGAACTGGTTCGCTTATTCAGGTTCTTCCGACGTGGTTGGACCGGTCTGAGGAGGCGGTTGGCATGAATTGGAGTTACATCACAGATCTTCTTCGCATCTCGCTACACGCCATGGTTCCCATCACCCTGACCGCTGTGGGGGAGATCATCGGGGAGACGGCAGGGCTGTTCAATATCGGCCTGGAGGGAGCCTTGCTGTTGAGCGCGTTCGCCGGAGCGTTGGGAGCGGAGATCGGCGGTCCTATTGTCGGATTGCTCGTCGGGATGGGGGTCGGTGCCGGCCTTGGCCTTCTGTTTTCGGTGATCAACACCTACTGGAAAGGGACGCAGATGATCACCGGAATCGGCATCAACCTGTTTGCAGTGGGATTCGTCGCCTTTGGCCTGATTAAACTCGGCGCTCCAGGATTCCATGACGTTCCCAAAGCGGCCGAGCTGGCGAAGCTCCAGACCCCGATCGGCTCCTTGAGTCCGATGATCTTTGTGGCGCTCATCGTACCGTTCATCGCGTATTGGTTCCTCAAACGGACGCGGGCCGGGTTGATTCTCAAGGCAGTCGGAGAGGCCCCTGAGGCAGCGGATGTTGCCGGGATCAACGTTAACCTTGTCCGCCTGTTGGCGACGACTTTCGGTGGCGCCCTTGCCGGCCTCGGCGGAGCGTACATGAGTGTTGCGTGGATCGGCTCGGTGACCAAGGACATCTCTGCTGGAAGAGGGTTCATCGCGCTGGCGACGGTCGTCTCAGTGGGTTGAATCCGTTGCTTGCACTCCTCGGTGGGTTCATCTTCGGTTTCTTCCAGAGCCTGGCGACGTGGATCAAGACGCTGCCGTCCAAGCCGATCCCTTGGCAGTTCGTGGAGATGCTTCCCTACATCGTGACGCTTCTCGTGGTGTCGGGGGCGATCGGGCGGGTGCGTTTCCCAAAGGCACTTGGCGAGCCGTACAAGCGGGAGTGACCGGGCCCTGCGGGTGGTGACTAATGTGAGTGGGATGACCGTGGACGCGGGCATACCTTCCTTTGGAGTTCTTGGATGAGTTAGGAAGAGCGATCCCCCAAAAGGTGCCCAAGATTGGCCGTATGGTCTACGATATTACCAGCAAGCCTCCCGGGATCATCGAGTGGGACTAGCTTTGCTAGATCTCCTGCTGTTTTTAGAGATCTCCTTTATCCTGTTTCCGAGTTTGTTTATAATCCGGCCAAAACCTCAAGGGGGTTGGTGTGACCGTTCAGCACTTCCTCGGTTCCTTGGATTTCTCCACGAAGAAATACGACACGCTCTTCTCTTTAGCCAACTCAATCCTGCATTCCCCATCTGAATACTCACAACGCTGTAGAGGCAAGCTTATGGCGACCCTGTTCTATGAACCCAGCACGCGGACCCGCCTCTCATTTGAAGCGGCGATGCTGCGACTAGGGGGCCAGGTCATCACCGTCGCTGACGCGGCGACCAGTTCGGCATCCAAGGGGGAGAGCCTGGGCGACACGATCCGCACCGTCGGCGGTTATGCGGATATTATCGTACTGCGTCATCCCAAGGAGGGGGCAGCCCGGTTGGCCTCCTCGTACGCTCCGGTACCGTTGATCAACGGGGGCGACGGGGCTCGCGAGCATCCAACGCAGACGTTGACCGATCTGTTCACCATCAGAAACGTCAAAGGTCGGCTGAACGATCTTACCGTGGCCTTTTGTGGTGATCTACGGTACGGTCGCACCGTGCACTCGCTCGTCAAGGCGTTGGCGCGCTATCGCGGTATGCGGTTCATCCTGATCTCTCCCCAAGAGTTGCGGCTCCCGGATCGTGTCAAACGAGAGGTGTTGGGTATAGATCCCAACGTGGAGATCAGGGAGGCGCTTTGCATGGAAGAGGGGTTAAGCGACGCCGATGTCCTGTACATGACGCGCATCCAGAAAGAGCGGTTCTTCAACGAAGAGGATTACATCGAGCTGCGTGATGCCTATATCCTGACCCGCGAGAAGATGGAGTTGGCCAAGAACGACATGATCGTCATGCATCCGTTGCCCCGCGTCACCGAGATCGCCTATGAGGTGGATGATGATGAGCGGGTGGTCTACTTTCAGCAGGCCCGCTTGGGGATGTTTGTCAGGATGGCGCTGATCGCTCACCTGCTCGAGGAGGTTTAAATGCTCAGAGTAGACCGCATTACTGAGGGGATCGTGCTCGATCACATTCGGCGGGGTCATGGGCTTAAGGTCTTTGAACAGTTGGGGTTGCGTGGAGCGGGTTATCCGGTCGCCTGTTGATGAACGTCTCCAGTACCAAGATGGACCGCAAGGACATAATTAAGATCTCCGGGACCTTGAATCTCGACCTGACCATGTTGGGTCTCCTCGCTCCCGATACTACCGTCAATTACATCGAAGATGGAAAGGTCACGCGAAAGGTCACCCCCGGCCTTCCCGAGAAGGTCGTGGGGTTGATCCAGTGCAAGAACCCACGCTGCATCACCTCCTCCGAAAGGCAAGGGCTTTCTGTCTTCACTCTTGTCGATGAAAAAGCCAAGGAATACGAGTGCTTCTACTGCGGTGAGCGGGTTAAGGTGTGAGTAAAGATATACTTATAAAAAATGTTAGGCTCGTTGATGAGGCCGGGACCCGCCGGGGAGACCTTTACATTCAATGCGGGGTGATCCAATCTATCGGCGAACGGCTGGATATTAAAGACGTTCCCGTCATCCAAGGGGGCGGCCGAACCCTCTTGCCCTCCTTTATCGACCTCCACGCTCACTTCCGCGATCCCGGCTATCCCGACAAGGAGGAGATCCGTTCTGGAAGCATGGCGGCCGCCAAAGGAGGGTATACCGCTGTTTCCCTGATGGCTAACACCGATCCGGTCTGTGACCAACCTGAGATCGCCCGCTACATCCGGAAGAAGGCCGAGGAGGCCGGCCTGGTCGAGGTCTTCCCCGTGGGCGCCATCACCCGCGGCCTGCGCGGCGAAGAGCTGAGTGACATGGACGGGCTGGCTCCTCACGTGTGGGCCTTCTCAGACGATGGGATGGGCGTGCAAAGTCCTGAGGTCATGCTTCGAGCCTGCCGGAAGGCCGCTTCCCTCAGCCGGCCCCTGTTCCCGCACTGCGAGTACCGCAACATCCCGGATCGGGGGCTCTCTGAAGAACTGATGATAAGCCGCGACCTCCTGCTCTCCTCCTATACCGGATGCCGCCTTCACATCGCGCATGTGAGCACCGTGGGGGCGGTGGAGATGATCACCGAAGCAAGAGCAAAGGGGCGAAGGTGACCTGCGAGGTGACCCCGCACCATCTGTGCCTCGATCGGGAACGGGAACTGGAGTATACCGTCAACCCCGCGCTCGCCGATCGGGCCACGCGGGAATCTTTGGTGAATGCTCTGGCAGAAGGGCGAATCGATGCCGTCGCTACCGACCACGCTCCCCATACCCAAAAGGACAAGGAGGAGGGGGCTCCCGGGATCTCAGGGATAGAGACCGCCTTCTCCCTCCTCTATACGCGATTGGTAGAGACGAGGAAGCTACATCTTTCAGCCCTCGCCAGGTGCATGTCCGCAAACCCGGCCCGCATCCTGGGCCTTCCCAAGGGCGAGCTTCGGGTGGGGTACGACGGCGATGTGGTGCTGATAGAGGAAGACGAATCCTTCACGGTAACGAAGGGGAGCTTCTACTCCAAGGGCACCAACTCACCTCTTTTGGGGACGGTCCTTCAGGGAAGGGTATGGGCCACTCTCCACAAGGGAGAAGTGATCTACATCGACGGGAAAGTCAAGGGAAGGGATTTCGATGATCATCGACAGGTTCTTTGATACGGTTGCAAAGAGGGGACCGGTCTGTGTGGGGTTGGACACATCACTCAAGCTCCTGCCGCAGTCCCTTGCGACAGAGTTGCCCACGACAGAGGCAGTCCTTGAGTTCAACCGGAGGATCATAGACGCTACCTTGGACCTCGTCGCCTGCTACAAGGTGCAGATCGCACACTACGAGGCACTGGGAGTGGATGGACTCTCCTGTTACCGGGATACCCTTGCCTACGCGCGAGGAAAGAATGCTATTGTGATCGGAGACATCAAGCGGGGAGACATCGCCTCTACCGGAGAGATGTACGCCCGTGCGCACCTTTCAGGGGACTTCGAGGCCGACTCTGTCACCGTCAATCCCTACATGGCTTCGACGCGATCCGCCCGTACCTACCTATCTCAAGGAGGGGGAGAAGGGAATCTTCGTTCTGATTCGAACCTCCAACCCTTCCGCAAAGGACTTCCAAGGCCTGTCTTGCCCTAACCGACCGCTCTTCCTGCACGTTGCCGAGCACGTCCGACACTGGGGGGAGGAATACCTAGGGGAATGCGGGTACAGCCTTATCGGAGGAGTGGTGGGGGCGACGCACCCGCAGGAGCTGGCGATGGTGCGGGAGGCCTTCCCATCTCTCTTCCTGCTCGTTCCGGGCTACGGGGCTCAGGGCGGTGGCGGGAGGGAGGTGGCTCCGGCCTTTGTTCAGGGGAACGGAGCGGTGGTCAACGCCTCGCGGTCGATCCTCGTGCGCACCGGGGGAGACCGGATGGAGAGCGGCGCTACGCTGAGTACGCGCGCGAAGCGGTGTTAGCGATGCGTGAGGATATCAAGCGATGGGTGAAGTAGGGTCCGGAGAGCACCGGTGAGGCTCAACGCACAGGTCGCCCCTGACCTTTTTCTGCTCAAGGTGAAGGGGCGTTTCCCGGCCGGGCCGGGGCGGTTCTACATGCTGCGGGCGTGGGACCTCGATCCTCCGCTTTCTCGTCCGCTGAGCGTTCTCGACCGGACCGACGAGGAAATCTCCTTCCTCTACGCCGTGCGCGGCCGGGGTACAGAGCTGTTGAGCCGTCTTTCACCCGGGGACCCCCTCACCCTATTTGGTCCGTTAGGGAACGGTTGGGCCCGGGCGGGCGAACGGGTAGCCCTGATCGGAGGAGGGGTAGGGATCGCTCCGCTCCTTTACACCGCCAGGTTGTTCGGGAAAGTAGACGTCTACCTCGCTTTCGCGGAAGGCCGTTCCTGGTCGATGAATTTGAAGCAGTGGCCGGCCGGCTCTACCTCTCCTCTGAGTCCGGGGAAGGAGCTCGGCAGGGATTGATCACCGACCTGTTCCGCCCCGACGGTTACGATGCCTGCTACGCCTGCGGCCCTTTTCCCATGCTCGCCGCTGTGAGTGAAGCCTGCCAACGGGCAGGGGTCCCTCTGTTCGTCTCATTGGAGGAGAGGATGGCCTGTGGGATCGGCGCTTGCCTGGGCTGTGCGGTGAAGACGCGCCAGGGATTCCTCCGCGTATGCCGGGACGGCCCTGTCTTCCGCGCCGAGGAGGTGATCTGGGATGCCTGATCCCTCCGTTCACCTGGGCGCGTTCACGCTGAAAAACCCGGTCATCGCCGCCTCAGGTACGTTCGGCTTCGGGGAGGAGTACAGTGAGCTCTACGACGTATCGTGCCTCGGGGGGTGTGCAGCAAGGGGTTGACCCTCCGCCCGCGGGAAGGTAATCCCCCGCCCCGGCTGTGGGAGACATCATGTGGCCTCCTCAACTCCATCGGCCTTCAGAACCCTGGCGTGGATGCATTCATCCGTGAAGAGCTCCCTCGGATGAAGGGGATGGGGCTTACGGTGATCGCCAACGTGTGGGGAGGAAGCGTGGACGAGTACGGGGAAGCGGTGGAGCGGCTCTCCAACTCCCCGGTCGATGCGATCGAGGTCAATATCTCCTGCCCGAACGTCCCCGGCGGCGCGATCCGCGGAGAGCAAATGAAGGAGTCGGCCCAGGTGGTGCGGGAGGCCCGCCGGGTGTGCGAAAAGCCGTTGTGGGTGAAGCTTCCCCCCTGAGGCGGGTGTTGCCGTAGCGCGGGCGGTCCAGGAGCAGG
>LZCG01000093.1_pt1 | contig 16903 bp, 19 predicted proteins | sample 768541 | NCBI WGS metagenome assembly LZCG01 (sample SAMN05200874, study PRJNA324366) | oil field metagenome | isolation source: sample BH-FW-1 from oil reservoir | place: India: Bombay High | collected 2015-07-11
GCTAAGAATAGAAACATGTACCTTTGCTTAAAATTTTTAAAGCAAAAAAGCACTATGGATGTCATGACTTCCAATGAAAAAAGCGTAGAGAAGAAGGATAAAGAATAGAAACATGTACCTTTGCTTAAAATTTTTAAAGCAAAAAAGCACTATGGATGTCATGACTTCCAATGAAAAAAGCGTAGAGAAGAAGGATATTGTGGTGAAATTTGTGGGAGATTCCGGTGATGGAATGCAATTGGCCGGAACTTTATTTTCAGATTCCACTGCAAACGCAGGAAACGATCTGGCCACGTTTCCGGATTATCCTGCAGAAGTACGGGCCCCGCAAAATACAGTTGCCGGGGTCTCGGGGTTTCAGGTACATTTCGGAAACAAAAAAATTCACTCTTCGGGTGATTTATGTGATGTTTTGGTGGCAATGAACCCGGCTTCATTGCGTGCCAATTTGAAATGGGTTAAAATCGGAGGCACCATTATTTTGGATGTTGATAGTTTTATATCCAAATCTATTTTAAAAGCAGGATATGAAGAAAATCCGTTAGAAGACGGAACTTTATCGAGCTACAAGGTGATAAAAGCGCCCATTACTACCCTGACCAAAGAAGCCATTAAGGGCATGAAGGTTGATATGAAAACCGCTCTGAAAAGCAAAAATATGTTTGGGCTGGGAATTATGTTCTACATTTTCGATCGTGATTTTGATACGGCCCATAAGTTTATTGATAAAAAGTTTGCCAAAAAACCCCTGGTTATAGAAGTCAATAAAAAAGTGTTGCAGGCAGGCTACAATTATGCTGATACGGTTGAAGAAATGCCCTCAGTTATTCAGGTATCTTCAGCCGAACTAGAGAAAGGAAAATACCGGAATATCACAGGAAATATCGCTACAGCATGGGGCTTTCTGGCGGCTGCCGAAAAAGCCAGCCTGCCTTTGTTTTTGGGCTCTTATCCCATTACTCCGGCCAGTGAATTGTTGCAGGAAATTTCCAAACAAAAAAGTCTTGGGGCTAAAGCCTTTCAGGCAGAAGATGAAATTGCAGGGATTACATCGGCCATAGGAGCCGCTTTTGCCGGCCACCTGGCCTTGACAACCACATCAGGCCCCGGGTTATCCCTCAAAAGCGAAGCTATTGGCCTGGCCGTGATGACAGAATTGCCACTGGTTATTGTGGATGTGCAGCGGGGTGGCCCTTCAACAGGATTGCCAACCAAATCAGAACAGGCTGACCTGATGCAGGCATTGTATGGACGCAATGGCGAAGCTCCGGTCATTGTGATTGCAGCCTCCTCTTCAGCCAACTGCTTTGATTATGCTTTTGAAGCAGCACGTCTGGCACTGGAACACATGACACCGGTTATCCTGTTGACCGATGGCTATCTGGCTAATGGATCACAACTTTTCAAGATTCCGGAAATGAAGAATCTTCCGGAAATCAAACCTCCTTTTGCCAAACCAAATGACCCGGAATATCAGCCTTATAAACGAAATCCTGATAATTATGTCAGACAATGGGCTATTCCCGGTATGGAGGGGCTGAGACACCGGTTGGTGGATTGGAAAAATCAGATATTACGGGTAATGTTTCTACTGACCCGCTCAACCATCAAAAAATGGTGGAATTGCGGGAAAAGAAAGTAGAAGCTGTTGCCAAAGATATCCCTGACCAAAACGTTATTGGCGCACAGGAAGGCGATTTATTGGTGGTCAGCTGGGGCGGAGCAAGAGGCGCCGTTCTGAGTGCCGTGGAAGAATTACACTCTGAAGGTTTTCGTATAGGACATGCTAATTTTAACTACATTAACCCTTTACCCCGAAATACCGGGGAAGTTTTAGCGCGATACGAGAAAATTATTGTGGCGGAACTGAATATGGGTCAATTTGTGAATTTCCTTAGAATTAAGTTTCCGCAATATCAATACCTGCAATATAATAAAGTGCAGGGATTGCCATTTACCGTCAAGGAATTAAAAGATAAATTTACAGAAATATTGGAGGGTCAGCAACATGAATAATACAATCCCCTTAAATCCGGAACCATTAACCAAGAAAGATTTTGAAAGCGACCAAATGGTCAAATGGTGCCCGGGCTGTGGCGACCACGCCATCCTGAGTGCTGTTGAAAAAGTCTTTCCCGAATTGGGCTATAAAAAAGAAAACTATGTGGTAATATCAGGAATCGGTTGTTCCTCCCGGTTTCCTTATTACATGAACACATACGGCATCCATGGCATCCATGGACGTGCTGCCGCTATCGCAACGGGTGTTAAACTGGCCAATCCGCATTTGAGTGTCTGGATGATTACGGGTGATGGTGATTCTATGGCTATCGGAGGAAACCATTTTATACATACCATCCGCCGGAATATCGACATCAATATTTTGTTATTTAACAACCAAATTTATGGTTTGACAAAAGGACAGTATTCGCCTACTTCTCCGATGGGTAAAGTGACCAAAACCTCCCCCATGGGAACAATTGAACATCCTTTCAACCCCGGAGAGCTGGCTATTGGAGCCAGGGCTACTTTCTTTGCCCGTGGCGTGGATATGAATCAGAAACTGTTGATTGACATCATGATGGAAGCCGCTAATCATGATGGTACTTCTGTAGTAGAAATTCTTCAGAATTGTGTGATTTATAATGATAAAGCGCATCAGCTTATCACATCAAAAGAAACCCGCGACGATAACCAGTTGATTGTTGAACACGGCAAACCCATGCTTTTTGGCAAAGAAAAAGAAAAAGGCCTGCGGCTCAACAGTCAGAACAAACTGGAAATTGTTAAACCGGGTGAGAATGGTATTACAGAAGAAGACATCCTGGTACATGATATGTATGAAAAAGATCCTTCGCTGCACATGAAACTGGCAGGTTTAATGCCTCCTGAGTTTCCTGCTGTCCTTGGCGTTATTCGTTCTGTTCAGGCTGAAACCTATGATGACCTTATGGTAGAACAGATTGCTCACGCACAAGAAAATGCTACAGTAAAAAATGTTGAAGACCTGCTAAACAGTGGCGATACCTGGGAAATGTAAATTAATTTTTTCCCCATGATTATTAATTATCCGGCAGGCTTATTAGCTTGCCGGATTCTTATTTGTTCACGAATACCTGTCAGCGCGTATTGCAGTTTTTGCATATGGCTTCCATACCATGAAAAATCTCCCCATCTACTTCCATAAATTTATCCCCCATGTTACCTTCATTTCCTTAACTTCACCGGTTTTGAAATGATAGGGTTCTGAACTCAGCATGACCAGATTGGCCTGCTCAATATGAACGTCTTCCACCCTGGGATAGCCCTCTTCGTTGATAAAATTTTCAAACCCGGCATGTGTTAAAACCGAATCAATGAAAGTCGCTTTCCCTGCGGCCATAAACGGATTTTTCCAAATCAGGTAAAGGACTTTCAGACCACTATCCGGGAAGGGCTTCAGGGTTTTTTCAATGTTTTTACGAAGGTTGATTCCCTTACGGGGATGACCAAGCAGCCCGCCCAATGTTGCAATCATATCCAACGCCTGCCCGATAGTATGGATGTCAAAAACATATACCGGCAATTTCTGCCAAACCCGTTCTATATCTTCCCTGCTGTTTTCTTCCCTGACGGCTAATATTAAATCGGGATTTATCCTTTCGATTTTATCTGTTCTGAGAGTTTTAGTACCCCCAATAATCGGGATTTTTTCCACCTTATTCGCCGGATGAATACAAAATGCAGTACGCCCGGCCAACTGGTTGCTTAAACCCATGTCAAAAATAGTTTCTGTTATGGAAGGTACCAGCGACACAACACGTTGTGGCAGACTGGTAAAGGAAACATCTCTTTGAAGCGCGTCTTTAACACTTTTTAATATCATAATTATAATATTTTTGGCAAACGGCCTTTTCCTGTTCCTGTGATAGGTTTGATTTTTATAATTTTGTCCAATGCTGTTGCAATTTAAGGAATTTATCCGGACACATCACATGTTACCTGAACAGGGGCCTTCGCTGTTGGCAGTTAGCGGAGGCATCGATTCGGTGGCTATGATGCATTTGTATCACAGCTGTGGTATTCCGGCGCATGTGGCCCATTGTAATTTTCATTTACGTGGAGAAGCCTCCGACGAGGACGCCCGGTTTGTAGAAGCCCTGGCAGCCCAATGGCAGATGAAATGTTTTGTAAAAGATTTTGATACGGAAAACTATGCCCGTGAACACGGAATTTCTATTCAAATGGCAGCCCGTGATTTGCGTTATTTTTGGTTTAAAGAGCTGATGCAGCAACACGGGTACCCAAAAGTGGCAACAGGACACCACCGGGATGATCATCTGGAAACATTTTTTATCAACCTGATGCGTGGCACCGGCTTACGTGGTTTGCATGGCATTCCTCCGGTAAAGGGGCCATATGTCAGACCTTTGCTGTTTGCCGGGAGGGAACAAATCAAAAAATATATGCAACAGCATCATTTACACTGGCGCGAAGATAGTTCCAATGCCACCACCAAATACCTGCGTAATAAAATTCGTCATCAGGTTTTTCCGGTACTTCGGAATATTGATCCGGATTTTGAAAAAACTATGCTGGCCAATACTGAACGCTTTGCCGCAGCAGAGCATCTCTATATCACGAAAGTGCATGAAATTATTACTGAATGTGTTCGCAACAATGACCCCCTTCTTTATCTTGATTTAGAAAAACTGCAAGTTTATCCTGAAAAAGAAACCGTTTTGTTTGAATGGCTTTCTTCCTATGGATTTGGAATGGAAACAGCCACTGCCGTTGCGAAATTGCCGCTGGAATCGTCAGGGCAGGTATTTTTTTCGCAACAATACCGTCTGGTAAAAAACCGTCAGGAATTGATACTGCAGAAAAAACCAAAAGAATCCGGCCGTGAGCGCTATGAAATTACCGAAGCCATGGAAAAATCCGAAGTTCCTTTTCCAATGACAATCAAGCGGGAAAAGATTCATGGAAAATCCGGCATCAGGAAAGACCCGCGGGTGGCTATACTTGATTTGGAAAAAATTCGTTTTCCTCTGGTGTTTCGTAAATGGCGTCAAGGCGATCGTTTCAAGCTTTAGGAATGAAGCATAACAAAAAACTCAGCGATTTTTTTATCGACAATAAGTTCTCATTGCCCGAAAAAGAACGGGTATGGGTTTTGGAATCAGGAGGCAAAATCGCATGGGTAGCAGGCCACCGCATTTCTGAAGACTTCAGCATTACAGATTCATCTGCCGAAAGGCTGATAATTGAACTGATGGATGTTTAAAATGTTAACCATAATTGATACACCAAAACCGAAAAGCAGGGATATGAAGAATATAATTATCAGATACAGACCGAAAACTATTTGGGCGATTTTGCTGTTTTTGTTGCTCCTTTGGGGCAACAGTCAGGCGCAAATTCTGGAGCCGGTTAAATGGCACTTTTCAAGTGAACATCAGGAAGTCAATCAAGTGCTTTTGAGATTTACGGCCACCATCGAACCCGGCTGGCATTTGTATTCCCAGGAGGTGCCCGAAAACGGCCCTATTCCCACAACATTTACCTTTAACAAGAGCGATGCCTACAAACCCGAAGGCAGGGTGTCAGAACCCCGGCCGTATGAGGAATTTGATGAAAGTTTCGGCATGGATATAAAGTTTTTTAAAGATGAAGTGGTTTTTACCCAAATCGTTCATTTAAAAACCGATGACCCGGTAATCATCTCTGGTAGCGTAGAATTTATGGTCTGCGACGATAGCCGATGCCTGCCCCCGACAACAGTTGATTTTTCTTTCCCGCTGAATGGTGCCACTGAGATGCAGACAGAAAACGTTCAAACAGACAGTCAGTCAGGAGCTTTTTTTGATACCGATGCTATTGATACATCGGAATTGTCGCAGAAAGAAATTTTAGACCCTGTTAAAAAGCAGGAAAAACGCAGCCTTTGGGGTTTTTTCTTTTTCGCTATGCTGGCGGGGTTGGCTGCGATTTTTACCCCTTGTGTGTTTCCGATGATTCCTATGACGGTGACTTTTTTTATGCATGACAAAGACAAAAAGAAAGGCAAACTGCAGGCATTGGTTTATGGATTTTCTATCATTCTTATTTATACCGTAGTGGGCACCCTGGTGGCAGTGACTTTCGGCGCCAGCTTTGCCAACTGGCTAAGCACCCACTGGATTCCCAATGTATTGTTTTTTCTGATTTTTATGTTTTTTGCCGCTTCTTTTCTTTGGCATGTTTGAAATTACGTTGCCCGGTTGGATGATAACCAAAACTGATAAGCAGGCGGATCGCGGCGGACTGACCGGCGCATTTTTTATGGCTTTCACACTTGTGTTAGTTTCTTTTTCCTGCACAGGGCCTTTGGTAGGCGCTATTCTGGTCGAATCGGCCGGGGGTGCTTTTCTGAAACCCATTGTGGGTATGCTTGGTTTTTCTATAGCTTTCGCATTGCCATTTACCTTGTTTGCTTTCTTCCTTCCTGGCTGAGCAACTTACCCAAGTCGGGCGGATGGCTCAATTCGGTGAAGGTGGTTTTAGGCCTTATTGAATTGGCGCTGGGCCTGAAATTCCTTAGCATTGCCGACCAAACTTACCACTGGGGTATTCTCGACCGCGAGATTTACCTCGCTATCTGGATTGTAATATTCGCTATTTTAGGCTTCTACCTGCTGGGAAAAATAAAATTTGCCAACGACAGCGATGTCAAACATGTGTCAGTGCCCCGCCTGGCCATGGCAATCATTACTTTTTCATTTGTGGTTTATCTGATTCCCGGTATGTTTGGAGCCCCCCTGAAAGCTTTATCGGGCTATTTGCCGCCACAAACCACCCATGATTTCGATATCAACAAGATTGTCAGAGATAATCTGCGTGTAGCTGAATATGGAGGAGATGCAGCAGATAAAAAACGCCTGTGCGACAGCCCGAAATTCCATGAATTTCTCCACCTGCCCCATGGCCTTGATGGCTACTTTGATTACGAACAGGGAATGGCTTGTGCCAAAAAACTGAATAAACCGGTTTTTATTGACTTTACCGGTCACGGTTGTGTTAACTGTCGCGAGATGGAAGCCAATGTCTGGGCAGACCCACGGGTGCTGAAGCGGTTGCGGAACGATTATGTGATTATTGCCCTGTATGTGGATGATAAAACCAAACTTCCGGAGCAAGAGTGGGTTCGTTCGGAATATGACCATAAAATGAAAAAAACCATAGGAAAAAAGTATGCCGATTTTCAAATATCGCGGTTTGGCGTGAATGCCCAGCCCTATTATGTTCTTCTGGATCACGATGGTAAAATGCTAACATCCCCCAGGCCTATGATTTGAATGTGGATGCCTTTATTGAATTTTTAGATGATGGGCTGAAATCCTTCGAAAAACAATAACAAAGAACGCTATATGTAACAGCAACAATTGCTATTGCATAAATGGTTTGGTCAATTTCAATGGTTATTATCAGGGTTAAAATTCTCTGTTGCTCTTTTTTTAAAATTTTTCTTTTCCTGTTGTTGTGGCTTTGATACCATGTTGAGTATATGTTTCAGCTATGCTACTACTTTTCACCTTTTTGAGAATGGCAATTTTTTGTTCGATACGCTTTGCGCGTTAATTCAAAATTAGTGTTTACTATCACTAATCGAGTCCTAAGAATTACCGGGCTAACTTATCACTAATTGGGGGTTGAACATTACCAGGCTAACATATTTTTTCGTCAGTACTTTCATCTTTTTTTCATTTCCTGTTACCTTTGTAGCATGCAGGTTGTCCTGATTTATGAAACCAGTTTTTTAATCAATACCCAACCATGAACTTAAAAAAGATTACATTATCGTTTTTCGGTCTGGCAGTCATGCTGTCTTTGCATGCCGAAAAGATTCAGAAAACCTATGTTTTTGAATCTCCCCGTATCGAAAAGAAAGGGGCCTACCAACTGATGCATTTTAAAAATTGTCGGATTACAGCTCCTGCAGGTGAACCGGCATTGCCCTACCATGCTGTTTCTTTGATGTTGCCTCCGGGTCATGAAGCGGTTTCCATTTCCTTTGAGGGCCGTGACCTTGTAACCCTTGACTTTCCCTTCAATTGTTTTCCGCACCAATACGACCGTCCTTTATCAGAAGGCAAATCCGGTTCTTTCGTAAAGAATGAAAGCGTTTATCAAGCAACCCATTATCCCGACACGCCTACAGGTCGTTTAAATACGGCTCTGATGAATGGGCATAGTTTTGCACTGACCACTTTTACACCGGCTGTTTACAATCCGAAATCTTTGGAGATGGCTTATTACAGGTCTGTCACAATTACTGTCAACACCCGCCCGGCTGCAAAAGCCGCTGAAGCCTTGGATTTTATTTCGGCCAATTCTTTTGCCCTTAGCCAGGTATCACAGATGGCACAGAATCCGGAAATGATAAAACAATATCCGGCTGTCAAATCACGCACCGATGATTATGATTACTTAATTATTACAGATGCTGCTTATGAGAACAGCTTTGATGATTTTATGGCTTTTTATCTGGTACGCGGACTGCGCTCAGAAGTGGTGACTACCAGTCAGATTCAATCAGAAATGGCGGGTCAGGACCTCCAGGAAAAAATCAGAAATTATATCATTCAGGAATATCAAAACCATTCTATTACCCATGTTTTGCTCGGCGGCGATGTGGAATATATCCTTACCGGGGATTCTATTGCACTGTGCAGTCATCCAGTGTTTATGAAGATGATGATATTCCTGCGGATATTTATTATTCGGCTGACGGGGATTGGAACGCTGACGGCGATAGCTACTGGGGGGAGGAAGATGAAGATGACCTGTTGCCCGAGGTCTCCGTGGGAAGGCTTCCTTTCAGCAGCCAGACAGAACTGGAAAAAATGCTTAATAAATCCTTAAATTTTCAGGACAGTCCCGTGACAGGCGAATTGCGCGACCCCCTGTTTGCCGGCGAAGACCTTTATAACAATCCCCAGACTTATGGCTCTGATTATTTGGAACTCCATATCGGTTTTCATGATGATAACGGGTATGAAACCCAGGGAATTCCGGAAGATTATGAATTTGAAAAACTTTATGCTTCCAATGCCTATTGGGGAGCTTCCGCTATTACAAATGCCATCAACGAAGGTCATGCACTGCTTTATCATGTGGGTCATTCCAATGCCTCATTTGTGATGAATCTTTACATCAGTGATATAACCAACAGCAACTTCTATGGTGCCAATGGCCTGGATCATACCTACACCAATGTTTATACTCATGGTTGTATTTGCGGCTCCTTTGATAACAGCGACTGTATCGGGGAGGAAATGGTGAAGATCGATAATTTTGCCGCTTCTTTTATCGGTAATTCCCGCTATGGCTGGTTTAATGAAGGCCAGACAGAAGGCCCTTCACAGCATATCCACCGCGAATATACCGATGCTTTATTCGGAAGTAAGAACCAGCGCATCGGGGCAGCCACATGGAATCGAAAGCCGAAACCGGTCCTTGGGTCGAAGCTCCCGGCCAATGGGAAGAAGGCGCTCAGCGCTGGTGTTTCTACGATTGTAATGTGCTGGGCGATCCAGCTATGATGATGTGGACCGACGAACCCCAGGAAATTACCGTGAACTATCCTGTTGCCATTCAGTTAGGCCAGGAAACAGTCGAAGTGGAAGTGTATGATTCGGAAAGTGTACCGCTGGAAGGTTTTGCAGGTGTGATGATGCAGAATGGCAACCTGATTGGACTTGGTCATACCAATGAGGAGGGATTGATGGTAATTTCACCGGATGTCGAAAATATGGAAATAGGCGACGCCCAGCTTATTGTTTCCGGAAATAATGTGTTGCCTCATTATTATCAGATAGATATAATTCCTAACGACGGGGCTTATGTTGTGATGGAAACCTACACCCTGCATGATGAAGATGAAAACGGTTTTGTGGAAGATGGCGAGTCTGTAGTCATGGATGTGACCATGGAGAATGTGGGACTGGAAGATGCCGTGGCCGTTCAGGTGACACTCTCTACAGAAAATGAATATGTCACCCTAACGGATGAAACTGAAAACTTTGGCACTATTGCAGGCGAAACATCAGTTGCTGTTGCCGAAGCCTTTGCTTTTCAGGTGGCTGCCGATATTCCCGACCAGGAAGAAGTGGTCTTTATCCTTACGGCTGAGGCTTCCGATAGCTGGACTTCTTCTTTGACCGTGATAGTTCAGGCTCCCGAACTGGCCATAGGAACCATCAGCATTGATGATTCGCAAGGGAATGACAATGGCTTTCTGGATCCTGGCGAAACGGCCACTATTCAGGTAGCTAACCTGAATACAGGCATCATGCTATTCAAAATCTTGTGGCCAATCTCAGCACTTCTTCTGAATTTATTACACTCAACAGCAACACTACGGCCATTTCGGCTATCCAACCGGGAGTGCCGGTTTCCGGTTTATTTGAAGTTTTTGTTGACGAAACCGCTCCCATTGGCGCTGTAGCGGAATTTTCCTATTCCGTTGGCAATGATTTTTATGAAACTTCAGGAACTTTCAGCCTGAGTATCGGTTTGATAATTGATAATTTTGAAACCGGCGATTTCTCAGCCATGAACTGGGAACATTCGGAACATCCCTGGGAAATTTGTGAAACCGATCCTTACGAAGGTTTTTATTGCATCATGTCAGCGGATATTGATGACAACCAGTCCTCCGAAATATCCATTGAAGCCGAGGTGTTGTCGAATGATGATATCAGCTTTGCACGGAAAGTTTCCTCCGAATATAATTATGATTATTTGCGGTTCTATATCGACAACATAGAGCAGGGTGCCTGGGCAGGCCTATCAGACTGGCAAACGGTTTCTTTCCCGGTTTCCGAAGGGCGTCATGTATTTAAATGGAGTTATGAAAAAGACTATACGGTATCAAGCAATGAAGATCGTGCGTGGATAGATGAGGTGATTTTTCCGCCCATGTCTGTGCCAACAGAATTGGAAACAGTATCAGATAGTTCCCATATCACCATCAGGTTGTTTCCCAATCCGGCTTATGAAAAAGTGCGGATTTCATAGACGGGGATGCTGCTGTCAGGCAAATGCAGGTCATAAATGCGTATGGGAAGGTAGTTAGAAACCAATACGTAACTCCTCATTCAGCGATTTGGCTTGATGTAACTAATTTTTCATCAGGGATTTATTATGTACGCCTTACCGGCGATGGATTTGATGCAGTCAGAAAGCTGGTGGTGCGATAGCTTTCCTTTTGCAGTTGTGTTTAATTTTGCAGGCAACATGTTCGATTGCTAACAACTTGTTTTGACCAAACACGATTCAGTGGCGGGAGCCTGCTCGTTTCGGATATTAAAAAAAATGAGAGACCAAAGGCCCGTGAGCAGGCTATACGTGTATTCAGGATACAAAAACAGCTTGATGTTAAAGCTGGTTTGATGATTTGTATCATAAAAAATAATGCTTCGCAACCAAAAACAACTAATTTATATCAACAAAAAATTTGATTTGATAAAGCTTTGTCACATTTGAATTCGTATATTTGACAAAATATTCAGAAGGATTTACGTTGGGAAATAAAAACTACATTAACACCTGCACAGTTTACAGCACAATGGATGCCTGTTTTGAGGTGCTGTCGGATAAAGAAAAGGCGATGTTGAAGCAGCATATGGTTGAGGTTACTTATAAAAAAGGAGAAACCATATGTAAGCAAGGTTCTTTTGCAACACATATCATGTTTTTGAATGAAGGACTGGCAAAAATATACCTCGAAGGACAGCCTAAGAACCTGATATTGAAAATAGCTCCATCGCGTCATCTGATAGGTTTACCTTCAATTTATGAAGGTAACAACACTTTTCTTTATTCTGCGGCTACTTATGTGGATTCCGTAGTGGGACTGATTGACATTAATGTCTTTAAGCGGTTGCTGCGTCAAAACAGTGAATTTGCCAGTAAGATTATCAGTATTTTAAATGAAAACACCGTACAAACCTATGGACGTTTCTATTGCCTGACGCAAAAGCAACTCCATGGCAGGCTGGCTGATATTTTGCTTTGTCTGAGCCAAAGGGTTTTTAAAGAAGAACAGTTTAATTTGCCGCTTTCGCGAATGGAACTGGCCGAGCTAACGGGGATGTCAACCGAAAGTGTCATCCGGGTCATAAAAGATTTTAAAGATGAGGGTCTTATCCGCATTAATGGCAAAAGATTCGAAATTGCTAATTATGACCGTTTGGTAAAAATCAGCGAAATAGGCTGATATATCACTTTCTAAATATCGACGATCAGTTTAAACCCCACCCCGTGTATATTGATAAGCTCAATAGAGCTGTCTTCTTTCAGATATTTTCTAAGTTTAGCGATATAAACATCCATGCTGCGGGCATTGAAATAGCTGTCGTCACCCCAGATTTCTTTAAGGGCTTCGCTACGGTTTAGTACATGGTTGCGCTTCAGCACCAGCAATCTTAGCAAATCTGCTTCCTTTGAAGTGAGTTTTTGGGTTTGTTCGCCGATTTTCAGCAACTGGCGGTTGTAGTCAAACTCAAATTTCCCGATTTTAAAATCCGTTTGTTCTGCTTCATCTGTGTCCTCACCCGCCCTGCGGAGAATAGCCTGCATACGCGCCAACAGCTCTTCCATGCTGAAGGGTTTGGTCAGGTAATCGTCCGCACCGATATCGAAACCTTTGAGCTTGTCTTCCTGTAAAGATTTGGCCGTCAGGAATAATAATGGGATTTTTGGATTGCTTTCTTTGATTTTTTCGCCAAGGGTGAAACCATCCATTACGGGCATCATCACGTCAAGGATGCAAAAATTAAAACTTTCGCGCTGAAAAAGCTCCCAGCCGTCTTTTCCGTTAGTTGCCAGAGTGGTTTTATATCCTTTGGCAATCAGATAGTTCTTAAGGATATTGCCCAGATTTTTGTCATCTTCAACAAGGAGTACGTTCAATTCTTTCTTTTCCATCATTGTTCTTGTTTAAAAGGTATATACACTTTAAAGGTGGCTCCCTGGTTAATTTCTGATTCCAGTGAAATTTTTCCATCAAGTTTGTCCACTATAAATTTAACATAACTCAACCCCAGTCCAAAACCTTTCACATCATGAAGATTCCCGGTATGAACGCGGTAAAGTTTTTCAAATATTTTTTTCTGGTCGTTTTTACTAATGCCGATTCCATTATCGCGGATAGAAATGATAATTTGGTCAATCGAATTGCGGGTCGAAACAACAATCTTAGGTTTTTTGGGGCTGTATTTATTGGCATTGTCAAGCAGGTTGTTAAACACATGAAGCAGGTGGTCATGGTCGGCAACGACATAAGACTGGGTGGCTTTCAGGTCGGTTTCTATAACACCGTCTTTGATTTCCACCTGCATTTGATTGATACCGATAGATTCCTTAAGAACTTTGTGAACATCTACCAGCTCTTCTTTCAGCTTCAGGTCGCCTTTTTCGATAATGGCTGTTTGCAATATTTTTTCAGCCATTGTACCAAGTCTTTTGTTTTCTTCACCAATCATATTGATATAATTGTTGATCAATTCCTCCGATTTCTGAATATCTTTGTCGTTCAGAGCCTCACACGCCAGCGAGATAGTTGAAATAGGGGTTTTAAACTCATGGGTCATGTTATTGATGAAATCATTTTTCATCACAGAAATTTTCCGTTGGCGAATAATGGTGTTCATGGCCAATATAAACAGCAATATAATCAAGGTGATAAGAAAAAACGATACCAGCAGGATTCCGGCCATTTGCGTAATAAGAAAGCGCTTTTGTTCAGGAAAATAGATAATAAGATAGTCTGGACTCATAAAAATTTCGTTGGGATACATTCTGAAAATCATTCCCTTGGTTTTAATGAGGTGGTTTTTTTCCGGATTTGTCGAAAGCACCATTTTTTCGCGTCCTGAGCTGTAGAGACCAAAATAATATTCGGTGTTGATGCCTTTCATCGACAGTTCATGCTGAATCAGAGAATCCAGCATTTTCATTTCAATCCTGTCTTCAATATTTTTTCTTTTGCCCAGACTAAACAAGTCTTCAAAAACATCGGCAACCATATAGCTTTTCTGCCACAGATTTTGAAACTGGTCGTTAAGGGTTTTGATAGCCGACGATGGAACAGATGGATTGATGCTGACACGGGAATAAGGAGGGGCAGGATCTTTTTGGTCGCTAAACAGTGTATCCAGTTTTTTGACAATCTGTCCCGATTCATTGCGGGTGATTTCTATTTTTATCGGATTGTCTCCACTAAAATTTAAATTGGTGTCGGCAGTGTTTTTGTCCCACGGAATGGAATCAAGTTCTTTAAGAAACAAAGCGGAGATAGAATCCATGGTATTCATAAATGATGAGCCCGGGGTTTTCATACATCCGGGCACGGATGCGGTCTGCTGTTTCCATTTTTTCCAGGTTATGAACCACCTTATTAACCGCTTCATCCACACTACGCCTGAAATTAGCTTGTCTGAGATTTACAGCATTGCTAATCCAGTAAATCTGTGTTCCTACCAGCCCGAGTAATGCCAGGATAGTGATGACTACAGCGATTATCATCAACTTTTTGTTCATAGGGCAAATGTAAGACCTTAAAGCAAATCATATCAAGGCTTAACATATATTAACGTTTGTTAGAGGGTGTTAACACCTGGTTTTCATTTGCTGAATTAGTTTTGCTGCATAGAAAATGGTTTTGTTAGTTTATCATTTCTTGTAGTTTAGTTTAGTTGGTTTTGGGTTGAGTGCGACTTCTTTTAGGGTCGCACTTTTTTTTATGAGATACAACCCCTATTTTTGGCAAAAAATTCTAACCTATGATTACATTTGACGATACTTACGCAAAAGCGTTTCTTTCTCAGCAAACTATAACCAAATACAAAGAGTCGGTTAAAGAAGCTTATCAGAAAATATTTGAAAAATCCGGGGCCGGAAATGATTTTCTCGGATGGACCACCCTACCTTCTGAAATGGCAGCATCCGGACTTTTGAAAGATATCAAAACCACCGCATCTCAGCTGGCTGCCGAAATTGATGTTTTTGTGGTCATTGGAATCGGAGGTTCTTATCTCGGGGCCCGTGCGGTTATTGAAGCCCTGCGAAATGGTTTTGGTACTGATGGCCCCGAAGTGGTCTATGCAGGCCACCAAATGAGTGAAGACTATATGGCCGAATTGTTGACATATCTTGATAATAAAGAATATGCCCTTACGGTGATTTCCAAGTCGGGAACAACCACAGAACCAGCTATTGCTTTCAGGATTCTGAAAAATCATCTTGAAAAAAAATATTCCAAAGAAATAGCCCGGAAAAAAATTGTTGCCATTACGGATAAAGCAAAAGGAGCCCTCAAAAAACTGGCCGATAATGAAGGTATAAAACTTATGTGGTGCCTGATGATGTTGGTGGACGTTATTCTGTTCTGACACCGGTAGGACTTTTGCCGATTGCCGTAGCCGGCATCGATATCGAAGCCCTTATACAGGGCGCTTTGGATATGGAACTAAAAGTAAAAAGCCGGCCTGCTTTTGAGGAGGATGTTGTAGCCAGGTATGCTGTTGCCAGAAATGCCCTGCATGCTACTGGCAGGACCACGGAAATAATGGTGAATTACCAGCCCAAACTGTTTTACTTTACAGAGTGGTGGAAACAATTGTTTGGTGAAAGTGAGGGAAAAGATGGCAAAGGAACTTTTCCGGCTGGCGTTGGCTTTACTACCGATCTTCATTCCATGGGGCAATATATTCAGGAAGGAATGCGCATCATGATGGAAACGGTTTTGGCTATTGAGCAACCTGACCGACATGTGGTTATCCCTGAGGATGAAAACAACCTGGATGCTTTGAATTACATTGCCGGAAAACGTATTGAAGAGGTTAATAAAATGGCTGAGCTGGGAACACTCCTGGCCCATGTTGATGGCGGGGTGCCCAATATGCGTATCGCTGTGCCGCGGTGGATACCTTTAACCTGGGTTCTCTGATCTATTTCTTTGAAATGGCCTGTGCCGTTTCTGGTTATTTGCTGGGCGTGAATCCATTCAATCAACCAGGTGTGGAGGCTTATAAAAAAAATATGTTCGCCCTTTTAGGGAAACCCGGATTTGAGGACGAGACAGCCAAAATTCAATCAAGAATTCAAAAATAAACAGAGTAATATATCAATTATTTAACGACGGTCTCAAAAAATTTTGTGATGCTCTTTAAATAATCTTAAGGGGTTATGTCTAATGTGTTGCATAACAAAAAATTTTGGCTTTGATTGGTCAGATTCTAACTTTTGAGACAGATTCTTATTTTTTAGTACCGGCGAGGACTTGTCTGATGATTTCCGGATAATATTTGTATTCCAGTTTATGAATACGGTCAGCCAATTGCTCCGGGCTATCTCCGGGCAGAACAGGACAAGTAGCCTGAAAAATAATTTCGCCTTCATCAAAAGCCTCATTTACAAAATGAATAGTGATGCCCGATTGAATTTCCTGATTGTTAATAACCGCTTCGTGCACTTTCATGCCATACATGCCTTTGCCCCCGTATTTGGGCAACAAACCCGGATGAATATTGATAATATGGTTTGGAAAGGCCTTAATTATAGATTCAGGAACCAGCCACAAGAATCCAGCAAGAATGATGTAGTCAATCTGATTGTCTGAAAGTAACTCCAACACTTTAGGGCTGTGGTAAAAATCATGGCGGTTAAAAATAACAACCGGTACGTTCAGCGCCCGGCTTCTTTGAATGACAAAGGCATCAGGTTTATTTACAAAAATCATTGAAACCTGTATATCAGGAGTTTCTTTAAAACAGGTGATCAAATTTTCAGCATTACTGCCATTTCCTGACGCAAAAATTGCTAACTTATTCATTCTAAATTAATTAAAACATATATCCTGATTTACCTCCTAAACTTA
>LZCG01000094.1_pt1 | contig 16902 bp, 20 predicted proteins | sample 768541 | NCBI WGS metagenome assembly LZCG01 (sample SAMN05200874, study PRJNA324366) | oil field metagenome | isolation source: sample BH-FW-1 from oil reservoir | place: India: Bombay High | collected 2015-07-11
TGAACCGCTTGAGCGAGAAGCTCCCATTATGCTGGGCTCCGGAACCCTCTAGCTCCTCGTCGGTGTAGAGATAGAGGACTCTTCTTCCCCGCCTTCACCTGATAGAGGGGTGGTTTGGCGATGTAGACGTATCCGTGCTCAATCAGGCGCGCAGATAGCGGAAGAAGAAGGTGAGGATGAGCGTGCAGATGTGCGCACCATCGACATCGGCATCCGCATGATGATCAGCTTGTGATAGCGAAGCTTTTCCAGCGCAAACTCGTCGCGGATCCCGGTCCCCACCGCGGTGATTATCGCCTTGATCTCCGCGTTATCGAGGAGCTTTGCCAGGCGGGCCTTCTCCACGTTCAATACCTTCCCGCGCAGGGGGAGGATCGCCTGGAAGGACCGATCGCGCCCCTGCTTGGCGCTCCCACCGGCCGAGTCTCCCTCCACGATGTAGAGCTCTGACTTCGTCGGATCGGAGCTGGAACAGTCGGCGAGCTTCCCGGGGAGGGACGTGGAGAGGAGGGCTCCCTTCCTGCGCACCATCTTCCGCGCCTTGGCCGCCGCCATCCGCGCTCGCCCGGCGTTGACCGATTTCTCGATGATCGTCCGCGCTACCTGCGGCTTCTTCTTGAAGTAGACGGCGAGTTGGTCCTGGACGATCCCTGAGACCAGGCTCGCCACCTCGGGGTTTCCGAGCTTGGTCTTCGTCTGCCCCTCGAACTCCGGGTTCTGGATCTTGACGCTGATGATCGCCACCAACCCCTCGCGGATATCGCTCCCGCGCAGGTTGGAATCGTCCTTCTTCAGAATCTTCTTCTCTCGTCCGTAGTCGTTTAAAAACTTGGTGAGGGCGGTCTTGAACCCTGTCAAGTGGGTCCCACCGTCGACCGTGTTGATGTTGTTGGCGAACGCGAAGATCGACTCGTCGTAACTACCGGTGAACTGCATCGCGATCTCGACCGCGGTTCCTGCTTCCTCGCCGTTGATATAAATCGGCTTGGGGTGGAGGGGATCTTTGCTCGCCGCGAGTTCCTGGACAAAGGAGACGATCCCTCCTTTCGCCTGGAAGCGACGGGAGATGCCAGCCGCTTCGTTCTCCAGGATGATCAACAGCCCCCCGTTCAGGTAGGAGAGCTCCTTCAGTCGGTGGGAGAGCTTGGAGAAGTTGTACTGAATCTCGCCGAAGATCTCGGAATCGGGGAGGAAGGTGATCGTTGTCCCCGTCTCCTTCGTCTCACCGACCACCTCAAGCTCGGTGAGCTTCTCCCCGCGGGAGAACTCTTGGCGGTAGATCTTGCCGTTTCTCCGCACCTCGACTGAGGTATGCTCTGCAAGTGCATTGACAACGGAGACGCCAACTCCATGCAATCCACCACTCACGTGGTAGCTCTTGTTGTCGAACTTGCCCCCCGCGTGCAGGGTCGTCATCACCAGTTCCAGAGCGGGTATACCCGTCTCCTTCTGAATTCCCACCGGCATCCCGCGGCCGTTATCGGCCACGGGTCACGCGGTTGTCCGCATGAACGGTGACCCGGATCTTGTTGCAATAGCCGGCAAGTGCCTCGTCAATTGAGTTATCGACGATCTCCTCGATCAGGTGCATCAACCCGCTCTGGCCGCTGCTCCCGATGTACATCCCCGGCCGGAGACGTACCGCTTCGAGATCTTCTAATACCTTGATTTGATCGGCTTCGTATACCATGACACCACCCGATAAAATTATACCCAAAGCCGCATGGGATTTCAAAAAACAGCTATTTCTCCAAGCTCGCGCATGCAGGTTAAAGAGGTTCTTTAACGTTTCGAGTGGGTAGTGCCTTCTAATTTCGGTTCGCACGGGACGGATGCCGGTTGCGAAGCAAGGCCGGAGGTCAAAGAGAATTCACCACGAAGAGCACGAAGGACACGAAGAATGGAATGCGATGAGCTGTCGAAGTGAATGATTTTAAGGCACAGTCGCTGATCTGCATGAATCTAGCGGGGTAGAGACCGAATTCCTGATCAACTTCAATGCCACCTCGGGGGGTGTATTAAACAGGACCGGTTACTACGCCCCCCAAGTGCTCTTCGTGCCTGCCTGTCCTTCGGACGCAGACAGGGAGTCCTTGTACGCCGGATACGGCTTGAGTCCCTCGATCATCTTCCTCCACTAACAAATTGGCGAGCTCTCGCAGAGGGATAGCCTGGATCTCTTTGCTCAGCGGGTACGTTTCAACGCCAGGATAGACCACAAAGCGGCAAACCGGGTTCAAATCGGCGCATCCTGAATGAAACCCGCGCTCGGGGCGCGGCGTCAGGCTGCGCTTGACCTCGACAGCCCAAAGCCGTCCGTCGGGAAAATGCAACAGTAGATCTATCTCCGCTCCGCCGCCGGTCCGGTAGAAATACCCCTGTACGCCTTCTGGCGCTACGGTGAGCAGGTTCTCGATGACGAACCCCTCCCAGCTCGCCCCCACCACCGGGTGCGAGAGGAGCGTGTCTTTGTCACCGATAGAAAGCAGCGCGTGGACGATGCCGCTATCGCGCACGAAAACCTTGGGAGACTTCACCAGGCGCTTGCCCACGTTGGCGTACCAAGCGGGCAGCTGCGCACTAACAACAGATCAGTCAGAAGATCGATGTAAGAAGCGGCAGTCTTGGCGTCCACGCCGACGTTACGGGCAAGCTGGGCGACATTAAGCAGCCCGCCCTGGTTGTGGGCCAGCATCACCCAAAATCGGAGCAGCGTCTCAGCGGGGATCCGGCGACCGAACTGCGGAATGTCCCTCTCCAGATAGGTACGGATAAAATCCTGTCGCCAGCGCAGACTTCGCGCTTCATCGGCTGCCAGGAAGCTGTCGGGGAACCCGCCGCGCAGCCACAGCCTATCGGCTGCGGCATCCCCCGCTGACTCTGTCACTTCCAGGATGTCGAACGGGCTGAGCTCCAGGTAGCTCACCCGCCCGGCCAATGTCTCTCCGGATTGCTTGAGCATTTCCAATGAGGCCGAACCGAGGAGGAGATAAAGCCCTGCACGGCGCCCGGCTCGGCGGGCCCGATCGATCAGACCGCGCAGCGCCAGGAAGAGCTGAGGCACACGGTGTATTTCGTCCAAGATGACCAGGCGATCCAACCGGTCGGCGAGGTAGAGTTCCGGCTCGCTCAGTCGAGCCCGATCTGCCTCTGACTCCAGGTCCAGATAGATGGCCTCTTGCTTCCGTCCGACTTCAAGCGCCAACGTCGTCTTGCCCACCTGGCGCGGCCCCAAAAGGATAACAGCGGGTGCTTCATGCAGGCGTTGCATCAGAAGGGGTGTCAGACGTCGCTCAATCATCCTTGCAATTATGGAGGTTCCTTCCGTGATTTGCAAGGATCGCTGGCGAGACTGGCCCCGTCGAGGATCTCACCCAGCAACCCTCGGCCTCCTTCTCCACCGCCAGCAGGTCGGCGCGGATCTCCTCCAGCGAACGGAGCGGCTTGGGCTTGTAGAAGTAGCGGTTGAAACTGATCTCGTAGCCGATCTTACACTGTCGGGGTCGTACCAGCATCGGGCGCGCAGGGCAGAACTTCGCGCTTGATAAAGGAATCGATCGCCACCGTCTTCCAGAAGAGGGATCTGTTCGGTGTCACGCAGTTCGGTGTCCGGTTCGTACTCGACCACGCGCTTGCCCCCGTTGATCTCGACTTCGAATAGCCCGCGGAGTGGATCGGACGCGGTCCCCGGCTTGTGGATCTTCCGGATCACCGACGGCGCGTTTTCATTCTCACATGCTCTTCCTCTCCCAGTTGCTTTCATATTGTACCAGATTTTCCTGCGGGGTGAACATACTATTGGCGTTCAAAATCGGATGCCAACGGAAGAGCACCTGCATCGTTCACGGTTCCCATCCTCGACGGGATAGCCCTTCAAAAGGATCCGGGCCCTGTTTCCGGGGCCCGGGAGTCCGCTCACTGATACGGCTTGACGATTTCGACCACGTCCGGATAGTCGATCCCAAGACGCTTCAGGGTCTCGATCGTCGGAACGCCATCCATCGTCCACCCGCGGCGCTTGTATGCCGCATCGCACAGCTTACCGTACTGCTCTTCGCGAAAGGCACGCAGGGCTTTCACCTTCTCCGCCGTGCTCATCGTGGATGGATCGATGCCCACCTTTTCTTTGAGTTGTGCATCGTAGCGCTCTTGACGGGATTCGTACTCCTCCTCGGTCACCGGGCCGGCCGAACGGTAGGGGATCTGATCGTGCTCCCTCCTCCCGTACCCCATACGCAGGTTGAAGACGCGCTGGAAGTTGTACACCCGTTCGGACTGGAGGATGAGGTCGTCGGGGGTGACCTCGATTCCGGTCACACCGGTGAAGAGGTCACAGTAGTTCTTCACGTGGTCGGGGACCTTCGCCGCCTCGATTCCGCTGTAGCGCGAAGCGTTGTCCGCCGGTTCGATGTCGTTCCACGGGAGCTTGCACAGGCCCATCAGCCCGAACCAGGTCCGCCACATCGGGAAGTAGTGAAGCGCCTCTGCCTTGTCCTCGAAGGTGGGGATCTGGTTATTGACCATGTCCATGAAGATCAGCCACGCCTCGTCGTGCTGCGGGCCCTTGAGCGCGAGCCCGTATCCTCCTTGCATGGCGAGTGATTCCTTGGTGACGTACTCGGAATACTCCATCCCCTTGCACTCCATCCCGATGTCATTCAGAAACGCGGGATCAGCCCCGTACTCTCTTGCGAAGTGTTCCTTCATCCGCCGGATCCCCTGGCCGACGATCGCGCCGAATCCCTCGCCGCGGCCCATCTGATGTAGGAGCTCGAGGGATGCCGCGGCGTTTCCAAAGTGAAGATCGAGCCCACCGGTCCGTTCCTTGTTCAGGATCCCGGCCTCATAGCACTCCATGACGAAGGCCATCCCGGTCGTATAGGAGATGGTGTCGATCCCGTAGGTGTCGCAGTAGAAGTTCATCTCCAGCACGAAATCGGGATCGTAGATCCCCATGTTGGAGCTCCCGGCGGTCGTCTCATATTCCGGCCCGTCGACGGTGACGGCATCACCCTTGTAGGGGCCGGTCTTGAGGGTGAAGTGATCGACCGCGTGCGAACAGGACATGGTGCAACCGATCCAGCATCCATCGGGCATGTTCTGACTGAACCGTTCCCGCCAGACAGGGGAAGAGATCTTCTCCGCCTCGGGATGGGAGCCGAAACGGTAGTTCTGTGTGGGGAGGAGGTCGTATTCGTCCATGATCTCCACCAGGTGTGCGGTCCCCACATGTCGCATGTCGCACTGGAGGAGTCGAGTTCGAGGATCTCTTTGGTGATCCGCTCGCCGGCTCGTTTCACCCGTTCCGGATCGGCAGGGTGGTTGGAGTCGGGACGAACGTCCGAATACTTCACCACCAGTGCGGCGATCCGTTTATCGCGGAAGACCGTCCCGATCCCCCCGCGGCCGGCCTGCTTCACCCGAGGGAGTTTCCGCTTCATGTCGAAGAAGCTGAAGTTGAGGCAACCGATCCGCGTGTGTTCCGCACCGATCCCCGCAGAGACCGTTGAGATTGCTAAGAGGTCTTTCGGGGAATCAGAATCGGCAAAGGCGTGCAGAAGCCTCTCTGAGAGGATGTGCGTGTTCAGATCCTCCTCCTCGCAATCGAGGATCTGAACCAGGCCGTTGTCGCCGTCGATGAAGACGATCACGTCCTTATCGGCTCGCCCCTGGATCTCAAGGGCGTCCCAACCGGAGAACTTGAGGTAGGGACCGAAGTATCCGCCGACGTTCGAGTCGATCACGTTCCCTGTCGTGGGAGAGAGGCTTACGACAATAGATTTTCCTGCCCCGGCGTAGGTGGTGATCCCCCCGATCGGGCCTGCGCCGATCACGATCTCGTTCTCCGGATCGTCCCATTTCGTCTTCTCCGTCACCGCGTTCCACAACCGCCACAGGCCAAACCCGCGCCCGCCGATGAACTTGTCCTTCATCTCCTGCGTCACCGGCCTACGCTCGATCGCTCCAGTGCCTACGTTCACATACAACGTCTCTCCCGAGTACCCGCGCTCGACCCTTGCCGGCTCGTACCTCATCTCTGTGATGACCCGATACCCTGCATGTGCCGCCATCGCTCCCTCCTAACACGTTTTAAGCCGCTAAGGCATGATTATCTACCGCGAGCTATGAGTTTAGGAAAGAAGGAGATGGTTCGCAAACAGCTCAAATGAGGAATATACTGGTGGTAAGTCACAATCCTGCAATCGACCGAGGAGCCCGATGCTGCACGCTCTGGCCAAGATCAACCTTGCCGCACTAGCGCACAATATAGAGACGGTGAGAAGGCACCTCGCAGAAGGGGTCAAGATCCTCTTCGTGGTGAAGTCGGATGCCTACGGGCACGGGGTCGAGGCGATCTCTCGGGTTGCAGAAGAGGCGGGGATCTTTTATCTCGGCACGAGCACGGTGGAGGAAGGATCGCGCATCCGCCGTGCAGGGGTGGGTCTTCCCATCCTCCTGTTGAATCCTGTGCTTCCCTCTGAGGTCGATCTTGCGCTGGACCTTGATCTCACCTTAGTGGTCTCCGATCTCACGTTCGCACAACAGCTCGCGCGAGTAGCGAAGGGGAAAGGAAAACGTGTCCGTGTCCAGGTGAACGTCGATACCGGGATGCGGCGGTTCGGGATCGCACCGAAAGAGGCCATCTCTCTTTTCGAGGGGTTACGGGATCTCTCCTCCCTCGAAGTCGAGGGGGTCTTCAGTCACCTGGCGACGGCAATCTCCGTGCAGGAGGAGGATCGCGCCTACACCATCGCTCAAGTGAGTCAGTTCGAATCGCTCCTTGATGCTCTGCGCGATCACGCTCTCCTCCCTCCCCTGCGCCACATCGGAAACTCGGCCGGGGTGATCGGCTACGAGGAAGAGGTGACCACATACCCCTTGAACATGGTGCGGATCGGGACGCTCCTCTACGGGTATCCCGAGGTGGCGCGCCCGTGGATCGCGGCGATCAAGCCGGTGGCGACCCTCACTACCCGGGTGATCACGTTGAGGGAGCTGGCTCCCGGTGACTACAGCGGGTACAACCGGACCTACCGTGCCCGCCGTGCAGAAAGGATCGCCATACTCCCTATCGGGTACGGAACGGGGATTCCCCCGCAGCTCGCCAACCGCGGGAAGGTGCTAGTGAAAGGAAGGCATGCCCCGATCATCGGGGCGATCGGCCTCGCTCACACCGCGATCGACGTCACCGGGATCGATGGGGTATCACTCGGCGAGGAGGTGGAGGTCTTCGGCCCTCACCTTCCCGCCGATCGGCTGGCGGAGACGGCCGGCCTTGCCGTCTGCGAACTCCTTGTCCCTGCACTGCAAGGCGCGACTGATCGTACCTATGTCTAAGGGCGGTGTGGAAACGGTGTGCGGACGGTTAGGGCAAGGAAACTATGAATAAGGCACTGCAGATCGCCGCTGTGGTCATACTTGGTATCGCCCTTGGCACTGCGATCTTTGTCGATCTCTCCCGGATCGAATGGGAGAGGGGGAACAAGGGGTTCCTCGCAGTGGTGCGGGAGGAGCAAGCTCAGGGGATCTCGCTTCCCGCGCTCAAGAATGCGGGGATCGACACCATCGCTCTCACGGCCTCGGCGCTGTGTCAGGGCGAAGGACGAACGCCTGAGGAGATCCGTGATGCAGGACTCAACGTGGCCCTCATCCTCGACCACGGAGCCCCTATTGCGGTTGCAGATCGGGGACCGTTCACTGCAGTCTGGGTGGAGGGAGATCTTCCGGCTGATGATCCTCTCCTGGAGAGTCTCCTTGAGGGCGGTGCTCTCTTCATTCAACGGGAGTTCGCTCCGGCCGCGTGTGTGCAGGAGCTGTGGCTAGAGGGCTTCCACGGGGTGGTCCGCGGGCACGAGATCCCGGATGAGGACCTCGTCGTCACATCGCAAGAAGGGCTTCTCGCCCGCTTTAAGCGGGCGATGCGCGAACGCGGGATCCGTGTGTTCATCCTCACTCCGATTCCCGGTGAGTCGAGCGATCAGACCCTCGCCTACTATCACGGTGTGGTGGCGCAGGCAGCCGATGCGGGCTACCAACAGGGTGGTCCTTTCTCTCCCCCGCCGGAGTGGAATCGCTTCATCCCGCTTCTCCTTCACCTCGGGGTATCCGCTCTTCTCCTCCTCGTCTCCCTTCGCTTGATTCCCCACCTTCCGATCGCCTGTCTCCTCCTTGCCGCTGGGGTCGCCTCCCTCGCTGCGGGGCTGGGAGGGATCCTCCTCGCCCAGGTGGACGGACTCCTCCTCGCACTCCTCGCACCGATCTACGGCACCCTCATTCTCGTGCCGCGGCAGAGCACCGGATGGTTTGCCGGAGTGCGGCTCACACTCCTCTTCTCCGCCCTCTCCCTTGGTGCCTCCCTCCTCCTTTCCGCCGTCCTTGCTCAGCCTGTCTTCCTCCTGAAGGTCGCGGAGTTCCGCGGGGTAAAGGCGGCCCTGCTGCTCCCGCCTCTTGCTGGTGCGTTCCTCGCTGCTCGCCACGCCGGATGGAAGACTACCTTCCATTCCCCAAGAGGGTACAAATCTGCATTCCTTCGGGCGGGGCTGCTTATTCTCAGCATCGCGTTGGTCGCTTTCATCCTCCTTCGCAGCGGGAACGGCGTGGGCCTCGTCTCCTCTCTGGAGGAGCGAACGCGAAACCTGCTGGAGGGGATCTTCTACGCGCGCCCGCGGTTTAAGGAGTTCCTCCTCGGCCATCCCTTCCTTCTCCTCTTCGGGGCGAGCGGAGGGTTCGGCGTATGGGCCTTACGTTACCGGCCGATCCTCCTCTTCTTCGGGCTGCTCGGACAGGCGTCGATCCTCAATACCTTCGCTCACGCACACACCCCGCTCCTCCTCTCGCTCTTACGCACTACAAACGGCCTGCTTCTTGGACTTCTCTTCGGAACGGGGCTCTACTTTGTTGTGTTCCTTGTCAGAAGAGGGCGAAGGTGGATGCACCGGAGGACCTGATACGGTTGCGCCAAAGCAGGCGCTCTCCTACCATCTTAACGAAGGAGGAATGATGGATTTACAAGAGATCGAACAAGGGATGAGACAGATCCTGGAAGGGATCGGGAGAGAACACATCAACGCGGAGGTCGCGGAGAAGACCCCGCAACGGGTAGCAAGGATGTTTGCTGAGTTCTTCTCTCAGATTGACCGTGATCCCGCAGACGTCCTTGAGGTCCTCTTCCAGGAGGATTACAACCAGATGGTGGTGTGCAAGGACATCCCGTTCTTCTCGATCTGCGAGCACCACTTCCTCCCCTTCGTCGGTGAGGCGGATATCGTCTACATCCCGAAGGGGAACAGAATCGTTGGCGTGAGCAAGCTCGCCCGCGCCCTTGACATCGCCGCCGCCCGGCCGCAGTTGCAGGAGCGCCTTACCTCGCAGCTCGCCGATGCGTTGATGGATCGCCTCGACCCATACGGTGTGCTCGTTCGCCTTGAAGCCACCCACCTGTGCATGACCCTGCGGGGGGTGAAGAAACCTGGAACGAAGATGGTTACCTCGGCGATTCGCGGAATCTTCCGCACCAATCAGGCCTCACGCGAGGAGGCCCTTGCCTCATCGCTTAGGAGTCAGGAGACGGCAGGAATGAAAGGGAGAAGATCACTTGCTCAAGAAGTCAGGCATGAATAACTTAAACTGTTCGTCATGCCCGTATGGGATCAGCAAATTGTCATGCTCGCTGGCTGGGTTATCTCTGCCAAATTCCTTAGATCCGCCAGGAGGGGATACGCGGGTCATCCGCCAAGAGAGGAGCGATCGCGATCGTCTCCTCCTCCCCTGAACGGGTCACGCGCAGGGTGATAGGGCGTTCGTCGTCGTGATCGCAATAGCGGGCGGTCAAAGCCGCAGCGAGGTGGAGCTCGTCGTCCGACGGGCTTCCCTCGATGAGGGAAAGAGGTCCCATCACCTCGACCGGTTCGATCCGGACGTGGGCGGAAGAAAGTTCGAGAAGCGCCGCGTTCTCTTTCTCGTTTCGCCCCACGATCACCTTGGTGCGATCCGAGAGCCGGAAGTGACGCCCGTAGCGAAGGAGGAGGAAATCGGCCTTCTTCATAACATCCCTCCCAATGTGAGAGAACGCGTCGCGCAGACGCGCGGAGTAGGCCTTTTCTACGAGAAGGCAGCCCCCTGCAGGTGAGGGGTAGTCGCGGATCCCAAACTTCTTTGCTAGCGCCATCTGCTCTTGTCTCCCTCGTCCGCGAATCGCAAGGAGATCCTCCTGCTTGATCCACCCCTCCTTCACCGGAAGGGTATCGGGGAGGAGGTTCGCCGACAGAGGGCGCAGGAGCCGGTCCGAGAGCCCGCTCTCCTCGGCCGCCTGCATCAGCGCCTGGTAGTGCTGGGACATCGGGCGCTGACCAAGGACCTCTCCGGTAACGACGAACTGCGCCCCTTCATCCTCCATCACCAGTTTCGCCGCTTTTAACATGAAGGTGCGGCAGTCGATGCAGGGGTTCATCCCCGCGCCGTATCCATGCCGCGGATGGCGGACTACATCCAGGTGCTCCTCCGAGAGGTCGAGGGTGCGGAGGGGGATTCCTAAGGCATCTGCGACCGCTTCGATCTGCTTCGATCTGCTGCGGCCGGCGTTGAACAGAATACGGACGGTGAGCCCGATCACCTCGATCCCCGTTCCCTTGATAAGGGCCGCGGCAAGGGTGCTATCGAGCCCGCCGAGAGGAGGGCGATCGCTTTTATATTGCGGGGTGAAACACTCGCAAGGTTCATTCCTGCTCCTCATTCTCTTCATTGAATCTTCATAATCCACTCTTAGAATCATACCGCAGTACAAGTGTTTATCACTTTCGATTGAGGAGGGGTTTACGATGCGAAAAGGTTGGTATGTAGGGATTCTGTTGGTGGTTATCCTGGCAACGGGACTCTCGCTCACATGGATGCAAAACTCAGACGGGGGGCTCGCCGTGGAGACCGGTGTGGTCCTCGCGCAGGATAAGTCGGTCGACCAAGCGATCACCGATTCCGGGCAGGCCGCGATCAAGAACGCCATCGCTAAGGTAAGCCCTGCTGTGGTGCGGGTCGACGTTACAGGGATAGTGGAAGTCCAAAACCCATTTAACGACTTCTTCAACGACCCGTTCTTCCGCCGGTTCTTCGGTGAACCAGAGGTGCCGCAGCAACAGGAACGGCACGCCCTCGGGTCCGGCGTCGTCATCGACTATGCGGGAGAGAAGCTCGTTCTGACCAACGCCCACGTCGTCGAGGGGGCGACAACGATCCGTGCGACGAGCTGACGGGAAGACCTGGAACGCTGAGGTGGTGGGAAGTGACGCGCAACTCGATATCGCCGTCCTCCGGCTCGAGGGGGACACCTCCAGTTTGGCTACGGCAGAACTCGGGGATTCTTCTGCCCTTGAGATCGGTGATTGGGCGATCGCCATCGGGAATCCAATCGGGATGTCCTACACCGTTACTATGGGGATCATCAGCGCTCTCAACCGGGATCTGCAGAAGCCGAACGGTGTAGGGTACTATGACAACCTCATTCAGACCGATGCCGCCATCAACCCCGGTAACAGTGGTGGCCCGCTGGTGAACGCTGCAGGGAAGGTCATCGGAATCAATACCCTGATTGCGCGGGAGTCATCGAGCGGGATTCCGATCGAGGGGATCAACTTCGCCATCGCTATCAACCCGGTGAAGGAGGTCCTTGCTCAGCTCGTGGCGACCGGCAAGGTCACCCGTGCCTACCTCGGGGTCTACATTCAGGACCTCACCCCGGCCATGGAAGATACGTTCGGTGTCAAGCCCGGTGAGGGTGTGCTCGTCTCCGATATCATCACAGGGTCCCCGGCGGACGAGGTGGGAATCCAATCCGGAGACGTTATCACCAGGGTCGATGGCGAGGCGGTCGGGTCGACCGATGATCTCATCCATGTGATCTCCTTAAAGCCGGTCGGAACGACCGTCACTCTGGAGATCATCCGTGATAAGAGACCACTGCGGATCCAGGTCACCCTGCGGAGAAGCCGAGCGAAGAGGAGTCTACGGGACTAAGACCCCGGTACGACTGGAACGGAAGCGGTCTCGAAGTTCGGACTCACCGTGGGATCGATCACTCCTGAACTCGCACAGCGCCTGGGATTGCATTCTACGCAAGGAGTTGTCATAATGGGTGTCGTCCCAGGGAGCAGGGCGGACTGGGCAGGGTTGGAAGAGAACGATATCATCCGTGAGATCAACCGGCAGAAGGTTGCTTCGGTCGACGACTGGAACGCGCTCGTCGGTGAGATGGATGAGAACGCAACCCTGATGTTCACCATCCTGCGGGACGGGCGAACGTACTTCGTCACCCTGGGTGGCTGAAGTAAGGCGGTACGGAGAGTGGCGCAGCTTGGTCAGCGCGCAGCGTTCGGGACGCTGAGGTCGCCGGTTCGAATCCGGCCTCTCCGACTAAGAAGCGCGGGAGTAGCTCAATGGTAGAGCACTGGCCTTCCAAGCCAGTAATGCGGGTTCGATTCCCGTCTTCCGCTTTCGATAGGTAGAAGATGCGCCCGTAGCTCAGTGGACAGAGCAACGGCCTTCTAAGCCGTCGGCCGGAGGTTCGAATCCTCCGGGCGTAGATGGCTTCATTAACATGGGGAGTGTGGCGCAGTTGGTTAGCGCGCTGGGTTGTGGTCCCAGAGGTCGCGGGTTCGAGTCCCGTCGCTCCTCCCAGAAAGCTGGCTCATAGAGTTCGTTGGGTTCATAGAGTTCATTGAGTTCTAAGAGTGGCAAAAAAGTACAGATGCCGGGGTTTCGCGATAGATTGACTCGGTCTACTTCGCACACCGTTGAGACGCAAGAGTTTCGCATGCGCCCGTAGCTCAACTGGATAGAGCACCGGTCTTCGGAACCGGGGGTTGGGGGTTCAAGTCCCTTCGGGCGTACTTCACGGAAACGGGGCCAGGTTTCAAGCCTGGCCCTGATTTCATGAGATGCTCCTGCCTGGAGACTTGATCCCCTGAGTTTGCCTCACAATAAATCCGCAAACTCCACGGAAGGCTAGCCGCAACTGAACACGAGATGGCAAAGCCATCTCTCAAACTCATCGCAGGTGAGCCCCTTTCAGCGCATATGTCATGTTCAGCATTGAAGCCTGCTCCAACATCGGAGACCTTGGCGCTCTTGTCAGACGCAATCGGTTACACTGACTGCAGAGGTGGCTCGAACATCGATGGCAGGCCAGATACTATTTGCAATGGAACGATAACATGGATTCTGCCGACGAGAATGAGATCATGCTGACCACTCCCTGGCTTTCGTGGCGTTCACTTCAGCCCGCCGATGTCAGTGAGATTGCTCAACTTGCGAAGGCCCGCCTGGAGGTTGACGGAGGTCTCCCGCTGGGCGCCTCGGATGCGTACATCCAGGAACACTACCTGCCCGCCTTGCCGGGGGTATCCATTGGCGCCTTCGAGATAGACGGGCGACTGGTAGCTTGCGCATCGGTCGAACAGGCGCATACGCCGGATGACTACCGGGCAACCATTGTTGGACAGGTTCATCCAAGCCATCGCAAGCGCGGGATAGGAACCTCATTGCTCGAATGGAGCATCGCTCGGGCCAAGAAGCTTCTGTCCACCAGTCCGGCAGATCGACCTCACGTAATGTTGCTTGCCACCGAGTCTCTCGCAGCCGGAGCAGCGGACCTCTTCGAGAGGCATGGCTTCAAACAACTGTTTGCGGAAGATGTGATGCAGCGCGATCTGAATGCGCCTCTACCCGATACTCCGGTCTCTCCCAACATCAAATTCATAACCTGGGCACCAGCTCTAGCTAGTGAATTCTTCGCTGTCTACCAAGCAGCCTTCCGAGAGCGGCCTGGTTTTCCAAACTGGAGCCAAGACGAATGGGTGGACTGGCTGGGCACGGAGGACGACGATTTCCGCCCTGAGCTATCGCTGCTGTCCTATCGCGATGACGTGCCAGTAGGGTTTGTTGTTTGCGCCGAGGGATGGATTGTGCAGATTGGGGTTCGACCAGAGTGGCGCAACCGAGGCGTCGGATCGGCACTTGTGAGTGAGGTACTGAGCCGCTTCCGTGCAGCAGGCACTGATCGTGTGCTACTCGACGTCAATGTGAACAACCCCGGCGCGGCACGGATGTACACGCGGCTAGGTTTTCAGCACATCGGACGAAGAGCGCGTTATGCGCGGGTGCTGCCGTGACGACACGACGCTACTGCAAATCGAAGACCGGTTGAAAATCCCCCTTAACCTCTACCAAACTCATCATAGGAGAGAGGCGTGAATATGAACACGAACGTTGATTCGCCAGTACTGAGCAGGAAACCAACAAGTGTTACCAGGGAAGAGGTCGACAAAGCAATGGAGCGGGTCAATCATCGGCCGAGAAAGACACTTGGCTTTCGAACCCCATACGAGGTACTCTTCTCCACACATACCCCTTTGGCAGTTGCAATTGGAAGTTGCATCCAAGTTGCTAGGAAAATGGAGCCCCGCCTACTGTCTCCATAAGTGCGCAGCATCTCATGCATTTGTGATAGACTCTTGTCCCAGTGCGCACGATAATCGTCTCTGAGTTAGCGCCACAATTTGGGCACTTCTGTATCCCGCCTGATTCGCGGCCCCTGAAAGGCGCATGTGACCGGTATATAACCGGAGCACTGGAGGCACTCCAGTCTTGGGGATATATCTTTTCCTCTACTATCATTGACTGCTTAAATGTTTTCATCTGTATGATAGTTAATAAACTAATCTGAGCATATACAAAGACTTTCGCTAGCTTATTAATACAGTAGTTACTATTATGTTTTTCAAGCCAATCACGCATTTCGGCAAATTCGCATACATACTCGCCCTGATTTCCACATTTCTCCAAAAGAAGAATGGTCTTGTCGTCCCGTAGCTCCACTCCCTTCACTTGAACCTCGAACCAAGCCAAGTGAGCGGTATCTTCGTCACGAGTAGCTTCCAATCTATCATCACCCTCTTTGCATCTCTTAGTATAGTACATCGTTTAAGAGTTATCAAATGCCGCATTGCCTCACGTAAGGAATGTATTCGAAACGGGAGGTGAGGCTACAGTATCTGCTCACTTAAAGGTAGGGCTCATCACGCGAATGTGTGCATGGTTTGAGGGAGATGCAAGTTAGCCATGCAGTGGATGAGGTTGCGGATGTAGTTCTTCGTGGTGCGGAATCCGTGGGCCTTGTGACTGATCACCTTTGCTTTGTTGTTGAGCTCCCCCACAGTACCGTTGCAGATTGGCATGTTGAAGTAGTTCAGTAGGTCCTTCTGGTGGCGACGGAGCATCCAAGCAAAGTCTCGCATCGGTTGCAGGCGAGAATGGGTCGCCCACCAAAACCACTTGTCGAGACAATGCTTGGCCCATCCACGACGGGTGTGCGCCAGAACTCACGAAAGGCCTCTTTGAGCAGGTAGGCACGGTTTATCTTCAGGTTTAGCTGCTCAAGCTCAGGTAGCTGCTCTCGTTGTTTGTCGGCGAGGTTCCACGGGTTCTTTAGCCAAATGTAACGTGTCTTGGTCATCAGCTGCTTGTGGTCTTGACCCTTTTCCCGAATCTCGTCCCGACGGACCTGGTCGACCGCTTCGCTGAGGTGCTGGACAATATGGAATTCGTCGAACACCAGGACCGCCTTGGGGGCTCTAGCCTTGACAACATCAGTGTAAGGCTGCCATATGTCACAGCATACCCCTTCGAGCCTTTTCGTGCGTTCTTTGGCAAACCAGTCGAAGAACTCTTCCAGCGTCTCCTTGGTGCGACCCTCACCGCTCCACAACATGCACCGACTGTTCATTGGTGACATACACGTGACCTCGTTTGCGCAAGATCTCGCCGATCCGATGTGAGTTACCTCCGAAAGATCACGATGAGCCAGCCCATAGGTCTCTGCCGCGTCGACTGCCGAGGCCACTGTACTCCAGGAGCAGCGAAACAAACCTGCCACTTGTTTCCAGGTTAGCACCCGTGCCCACGTGGCCAGCGTGACCATCAACGCACTTGTGAATCGACGCTTGCCTGCTACCCATAGAAGAAGTTCAACATGAGTACCGCCATAGTGCTCGCAGACTACCCGGCGTGGTGCATAGACCAGATGCATATCGATCCCCCACATCGGCACATGTCGGAACCGGCTGGCATGACGAGTGTCGCGGTAGCTGGGTCGTCGTCCACACCTTCCACAGCACTGCGCATAACGCCCATCTGGTGCTAGTCTTGCCTCCAATCCGTACTCTGTTTGCTGCACTGCCACTACACAAAATCCTTGCAATTCCACAGTCTCTTTGATCAGACTGATCAGCGACAATTATTCTTCCCGGTCAACGACAATTAATTTTCCCGTTTCCCGATAGTAGCACAAACCTCTCTCAAGGGGTAGATTGAGGCATCAGCACGTCTCGCCATACACAGGAGTACATGCCCTCCTTGAAGAGAAGACTTTCACAGGAATGATAGTCTAATGCCAAGAATCTCTTCATTCTACTTTCACCTCCTTTCTTTTTGCCTGCTCCATACGGTAACTGGCGATGTTTAACTCCAAGATGATGCTGTGATGAACGAGCCGGTCGATGGCAGCAGCGGTGACCATTGGATCGTGGAAGATGCGTTCCCACTGCGAGAAGGGAAGGTTGCTGGTGATCATTAGGCTCCCTCGCTCATAGCGATCGGCTAACAGCACTTCGCCAGGGGTCAGGTCTTGGCTTGTGACTTTTCTGGCTCCTTTTTCTCCCGGCGCACAATCTTACTGACAGTGGAATAATGTAAACCGAGCTCCCGTCCGATCTCGCTCAACGTGTAGCCATGCTGCATGTAAGCTTCATAGATCTTCCATTCCGCCTCGACTTACTCTCTTCTATCCCTGCAAACAGTTCCCCAAGCGATGGCCGGGTAGCAAATCGTTGTGCCCGCGGCACCTCCGTTAACGGT
>LZCG01000095.1_pt1 | contig 16796 bp, 14 predicted proteins | sample 768541 | NCBI WGS metagenome assembly LZCG01 (sample SAMN05200874, study PRJNA324366) | oil field metagenome | isolation source: sample BH-FW-1 from oil reservoir | place: India: Bombay High | collected 2015-07-11
ACTTTTACCTCCCGTCTTTTTCATTAATTTTATATTTTTAATAACCATATCTTTATCTACAGCCTTACACATATCGTATACCGTCAAAGCTGCTATTGAAACACCTGTAAATGCTTCCATTTCAACCCCCGTTTTACCTGTTGTTCTCACCGTTGCGTAGATACCCAATGTTGTAGCATTTTCAAATTCAAATTTTATATCTATGCCGGTTATCAGCAAAGGGTGACACATTGGGATTAACTCAGATGTTTTCTTAACACCCATAATTCCAGCCACTCTTGCGGTTTCTAAAACAGCTCCTTTTTCTATCTGACCGTTCTTTATCTTTTCAAGGGTTGATTCTTTTAGCTTTATTTGCCCATAGGCTATAGCTTCTCTTTTGGTTTCATCTTTATCTGTAACGTCAACCATCTTTGCTCTACCTTTTTCGTCTATATGAGTAAATTCTTTCATACCTATCCTCCAATTTGAGACATATTTTTTCTTCGGGAAAAAATCATTTTTGTAAAAGTTGTGACTAATGGGTTTAAGAAGAAGAGCTTTTTCAAACTTTTCTCTCACACCTTCTAAAGAGATCTTTCCATCTTCATCGCGCATATTTACTTCAACATCGCTGGCAAGACAAGGCCTCAAAAATCCATCAGCAGTTAATCTCATTCGATTACATGTTGAGCAAAAGTTATGACTAATAGCGGTAATAAATCCTACAGTTCCCTTTGCCCCAGGGACTTTGAAATCCTTTGAAGGGCCATTATTTTGTATATCTACAGGGACCATACCCATCTTATCGATAATTATTTCCTTGAATTCGTTTAGAGAAACATAATAATTACCAGAAAGAAGGCTTGTTTCACCCATAGGCATATACTCAATAAATCTCACATGTAGGTCCTTATCTATTGTGAGATTAACGAAATTTTCCAATTCATTATCGTTGATACCCTTCATCACAACGGTATTAATCTTTACTGGATTTAAGCCAACTTCAAGTGCTGCTTTAATCCCTTCAATTGCTTGAGAAAATTCGCCCCTTCGAGTAATCGTTTTATAGGTATCGGGATTTAAAGAATCAAGACTAATGTTAACCCTAGACAAACCTGCCCTTTTTAAAGCAAATGCATATTTTGGTAGAAGAACGCCATTAGTTGTCATAGTAATATCTTCAAGTGCAGGAATTTTCCTCAATTCTTTGATTAAATTTACTACGCCTTGTCGAACAAGAGGTTCACCACCAGTGATACGAACTTTCTTTATACCAAGTTCAGTACCTACTTCAACGATTTTGATTATTTCTTCATATCGTAGAATACTGCTATGGGTCTTGAAGTCACACCTTGAGATGGCATACAATAAATACAACGTAGATTACATCTATCTGTTATCGATACTCTAAGATAATCGATACTTCTTCCGTATTTATCAATCATTATAATTGAACTCTCCTTTTATGACATTATTTCACCTGTATTATCTGTTCTATAACCCCCCAATGCAATTACTTGGCTCTTAAACTTTTCAGAATTAATAACCTCAAGAATTTTTCCCATCCTGGTATCTTGTAGAAAGTCAGTTGGAATTATAAAATCATATCTTTCTTCTAAAAGAGGTATAAAATCCAAATCCATCGCATCGGCAGCTGCCTTTATCCCTAATCCTACATCTGCAGATTTATTTGCAACGGCTGCTGCAACAGCAGTGTGGGTGAATTCTTCTCTCTCGTATCCCCTAATTGATTTTGAAGGTATCCCCTTTTTGTTCAACCAATAGTCTAGTAATACGCGGGTACCTGAACCTTTCTGTCTATTGATAAAGTTAATATCTGGACGGATTAAATCCTCTATCTTTCCTAATCCTAAAGGGTTGTCTTTTGGTACAATTAAACCCTGTTGTCTCCAAATTAAATTAACCATAGTTACTTTTTTATCACCTAAAATCTCTTCAACGTAAGTTTTATTGTACGTTCCACTTTGTGGATCCAAAAGGTGGGCTCCAGCCAAATGACACTCACCTCTTTTAAGCGACATCAATCCTCCCATACTCCCCACAGATTGAATGTTAAAGTCAAATCCAAGTTTTTGAGATTTTATTTCATTAACCAATATGTCTAATGAATAATCATGACTCCCAATGAATAACACGTTTTTTGAAATGGAGGAGATGGGTTTCAAAATATATATTTTCACCTTTTCGTTGATACCTATTCCTTCGGATTTTTCTGGGACAGGCATAATACCATCTGCATTCACCAGTGACTCCATGGCAGCCGAACCCCTTTTTCTTGGAACCGCTACGTATTCTCCATCAATAAAAGCTAAATTAACCCTTAAAAATTCTTCCAAGCCAACTTGTGAAGGAACTTTTCTACGAACAACCGCATTTATATATGGCGTTTCTGGAACGTCCAAACTTAACATCTGATACACAAGGTTCGTACAAAAATGTAATAATTCAGCAAAGCAGATAGAGGATAACCAGGTATACCAATTACCGGCTTTTCTTTTATAACACCAAGAATGACTGGTTTACCAGGCATTATGTTAATTCCATGTACAACAACTCTTCCTACTTCATTTAAAATTTTCTCGGTATAATCTTCCCTACCGGCAGAAGAACCCGCTATAATGATCAAAATATCGTTTTTTTCGATCTCATCCAGCACTTTTTTCTTGAGATCTTCATATTTGTCGGGAAGGATCTCGGTAATTGAAACTTTTGCTCCCCATTGTTCGCCATAAATTTTCATCATAGTCGAATTGAAATCCACAAGTTGACCTTTTTCTGGATCCTGATCGGGAGGAATAATCTCATCACCCGTTGGAATGATTCCTATCAAAGGCTTTTTTTTAACGTTGATTTCTTTCACACCTGCTTCTAATAAAGATCCTACATCATAAGGCCTTATCATGTGATTTACTGGGAACATTAATTGCCCTTTCATTACACTTTCTCCAATAGCTCTAATATTTTGCCATGGTGTAGCACTTTTTTCTATAATGTAAAAATCACCTTCATCATTTATTTCTTCTATCTTTATAACCGCATTAAATCCTTCTGGTATCGGATCCCCAGTATCAACTATAACCGCATCTAAACCTTTTTTCAACATCAATGGATTTGTTTTACTGGCTCCATATGTATTTGAAGCTTTAACCGCTATACCATCCATTGCGGATGCATAATAGTGTGGCCCAAACCTTTTTGCATAGATAGCTTCTGCTGTAACTCTACCGTTAGAATTCTCAACTTTAATATTTTCTGTTTCAACAGAATAGTCTTTGAAAATCTTTAAATATTCTTCTTTAGCTTTTTCTAAAGAGACTTTTTCTAAATATATTTTACTCATTTATTCACCTTCTTGAATTCAAATTTACCACCTTGAAAAGCTCTTATATAGCGCCCCTTCGCCCCGCTCCCCACCCATAAGGATAAAGGAATTTTAACCCATTTGACCCGAAGCCCACTCATTTAGTACAAGTAGACATCTACAGTTTCCTCTTTATTGAGTCCTTCTTTGTTAGCTTCTATTATTATATAACCATCGGCATAAACAAATGTAGATATCATTGCTGATTCACCGACTAATGGCTCCGCAATGTAATTTTTTTCAGCATTTTCAATCAATCGAACAGGAACATACTCCTCTCTTCCTTTATCTGAATCCAAATTTCTACTTAACTTTGCTTTAATATTACATTTTATTCTTTTTTCTTTTATACCCATTATCTTCTCTACCAATGGTTTAACAATCACTTGGGTAATGATAAAGGATGATGAAGGGTGGCCAGGTAAGCCTAAAATAGGTTTACCTTCAACTACTGCAAAAATTGTAGGTTTACCGGGCTTGATCGTAATTCCTTGAGACAATACCCCAGGTTTCCCCAAAGAATTCAAAACTTCGACCGTCATGTCTTTAACTCCTACAGAACTACCTCCAGAGATCAGGATCAAGTCACAATCTAAATTGTTTTTTATACTCTCCCTCAAAAAATCAAATTTATCTGGAATTATCCCAACGTATCTAATTTCTGCACCTACTTCTTCTAATGTTGTTCCTATTAGGTAACTATTTATATCCCTGATTTCACCTGCTCCAAGTGCATTTTCAGGGGAGACTAACTCGTCTCCTGTTGCAATTACAGCTACTTTTGGCTTTTTATAAACTTCAACATCAGTTATTCCAAGGCCTGCTAGAGCTCCCACATCCTGTGGCCTGATCTTATGGTATTTATTTAAAATTACCTTCCTTTAGGAATATCTTCACCCTTATAAATTACGTTTTCACCAACTCCAACAGAACGATTGATTTCAATCATTTTTTCGCCAACGTAATCAACGTATTCTATCATAATGACTGCATTTGATCCTTCTGGCAACATTCCACCCGTCGGAATTTTTACAGCTTCACCAGCTTCTACCATTATCTTTGTTTCTTGCCCCATGAACACTTCACCTTTAACGTTCAAATAGATAGGCATACTTTCCGAGGCACCAAAAGTATCCTCCGCTTTCACAGCGAAACCATCAACAGTTGATCGGCTAAAAGGTGGAAGATCGATGGGAGAAAATAAATCCTGGGCTAAAATTCTTCCCTTGGACTCTTTAAAGTTTATCGTTTCTGATGGCAATAAACCAATATTTATATTTTTATTCACAATTTCCCAAAACATTTCTGGGGTATTTAAATCCAAGAATTCAGACATACTTAGCCTCCGTCTTTATTTGAATAAACCAAGCTGGCAGTACCGAACTTTGATGTTTGATCATCCAACAATTTCCCAAATTTAGGTAATTTGATATTCAATGCCTTACAGATAGCGTGTGCATTAAAACAACTCACTTGTTCAAAATTAATCTTGAATTTCATACTGTTTCCGTCTTTGATTAATTCTTCAAGGTTTTCTTTATCGATTATAATATCGGCTTTACTTTTGGCTTTGGTCGCTGATTCTTTTTCTTGTGTATCATCAGAATCAATGTAAAAAACCAAAGTTGGTCTAATAAAATCTAGGATACTGTTTCCTTCAATTATCAAATATTCTATGTCCTCATCTAAGAGCTTGCGTGCCCTTCTATAACCTTCCAACAATCCTTCATAATTTGTTTTTAGTAAGATTACATTTTGGGCTCCAGATTCTTTAAAAAACGCCGTATCTTTCCCTTTCTCACTAATAATTGAAGGATCAGCTGTAACTTCTATTTCCTCATTAGTTTTATGGATAGATGTTTTTATCACTCCAACGTGACAGTTTAAATTCTTTATCATTTGTGAAATTAAAGTAGATTTACCGACATTGCTCGATTTTCCACCAACAACAATGGTAACCAAAAAAATCACTCCCATCTTAGTAAACATGCACTGCAGAAGCTTTGAATGTAACAAAAATCTTTTTATTTTCTACTAAATTCAACTCTTTCAACGATTGCCTAGTTATGTACACCACCAAAGGAATACCGATATCTACAGTAATATGAACTACTGATAATTGTTCATCAATCCGCTTTATCACTCCAGGGAAAACATTCCTAGCACTTGAATCAAAAGGATTTGTAGATAACAATATATCTTCTGGTCTGACAGAGATATTAACGTTCCCCATCTTTTCAGAGGCTACACTTATTTTCAATCCATTCACAGAAACATAGGTGCCAGAATCATCTTTTATTATTTCTCCTCGAAAAATATTTCTAACCCCTGTGAATCGAGCTACAAAATCAGAATTCGGTTTGTTGAACACATCTTTTGAATCTCCATCTTGAATGATCTTCCCGTCTTTCATTATAGCGATTTTATCCGCTAAAGAAAATGCTTCATTAAAATCATGTGTTACATGAATTGTAGTAGTCTTGAGCTGTTTATGTAAGTTCTTCAAATCTTCTATAAATTTTTCTTTTGTTTGAGGATCTAATGCACTTAAAGGTTCATCTAACAGCAAAATTTGTGGAGAAGTGATTAAAGCTCGTGCAAGAGCTACTCTTTGCTTCTCTCCTCCACTTAGATTCTTCGTTTTCCTTGTGAGTAAATGTTCTATGCGAAAAAGCTCTACTATGTTGTTTAACAGAGATCTTATTTCATCTTTTTTAATTCTCCTCGATTTTAATCCAAAAACAATATTCTCTTCCACATTTAGATGTGGAAAGAGCATATAATCCTGATAAACCATTCCAACATTTCTCTCTTCAGGAGGTAAATGTGTAATTCTTTTCTCTCCGATAAAAACATCACCAAAGTCAGGTTTTATTAAACCTGCTATAATCTCAAGAATCACTGTTTTACCTACACCTGTTGGCCCCAAAATTACAAAATACTCGTTATCTTCGATATTCAAATTGATATCTTCTAAAGAAAACTTTTTAAATCTCTTCGATATATTCACGATTTTAATCAAGCTCGTTTTCCTTCTCTCTACCTTCTATTGAATTCTTTCTGTTTATGAGTGTTAAAAAGATAAACACAATGAGACTTGTTATCACCATAATGGCTGCAACGGGGCTTGAATACTTCAATCCAAATGAAGTAAATCTCTCGTAGATAAGTACCGACGCGTCATTGGATGATAAGCTAATATAATAACCGCACCAAATTCAGATAATCCTCTTGCCCACATCATAAGTGAACCAGAGATTAAATGGTTAAAATTCAAAGGTAGCGATACTCTGAAGAAAGTTCTCGCAGGGGATGAGCCCAAACTTCTAGCAACCTTTTCAAGTTTAACATCAATAGATCTGAACCCTTCTTTAACTTCATTCACCAAAAAAGGCATACTGACAAACATCATCGCAACAACTATTCCTGCAAATTCGCCAACGAACTCTATTCCAAATATCGAGAAAAATCTTCCCAGAAAAAATCTACTACCAAAAACCGTTAAAAGCGCTATTCCTGCTGCTGTATGTGGTATTATAACGGGGATATCTATCAAACTTTCTACAAAAGACTTACCAAAAAAATCTTTACGAGCAAGCAAGTAAGCCAAAGGTACCCCCAACAATATAGAAATTAAAGTTGCAACTAACGATGCACTGAAAGTAAGCAATATGGAACTGTATACTTCTTCTTCCTTTACAGTGTCGATAAGAACTTTCGGCTCAACTCCAAAAATAAGCTTAGCCACAGGGGCCGCTATGAAAAACAACAATAGTATCCCCAAAAAACTAAGTATTAATTCGAACCATGCTTTTTTAATCATTCGCTCCACCTTTTAAGAAATCTTGAAGCTCCTGGGGAGCTTTTTCTATGTTTACACCTTCTGGGGGATTAATTGACGGTTGCCCGTTTTCTTCCATAATGGCTCGGCCTTGTGGACCAATGACGAATTTGATGAAGGCAATTGCTCCCTGTAGATTTGGAGCATTATTGGGAATGGTTAGAGCATATACCATAGGTTGCCCTATTTGTGTTATCATCTCACCTGGCTCTTTGCCCGTTACATCAAAAGAAGCAGTTGCATAAAAATCGGCATACTTTGTACTTTTCAAATTAATTTGTTCTGGTAATTCTACATAGGGCATTCGATGTTGCAATGCCACAGATTTGTAGATGAAAATATAATCCAGTTCTCCTGCCTCTAATAGTGCGATTAAATCTGTTTCTTTTGGTCTAACGTTTTTTGGTGGACAGTTATCAGCAAGTTTTTTATATAGACTATCCACTTTATAATATTTTTCTGCCAATTTCCAAACAATCTGGCTTCTGTATCCACAAGGATCAGCATTTGGATCCGAATGACCGTACTCAACATCAGGACGCAAAAGAATCTCATACCAATTGTCAGAATTAATCTCATCTTTGTAACGAGAATCTTCTGTGTACATTATCACCATCTCGTTGTTGGCAAAATTTATGTACCATTCTGTATACTCTGGGATCATCAGATTTTCGATGACCGTATAATCCGCAGAACCTATAACGTCCGCTTCTCTTCCAAGATCGGTAACCTTTCTAACAGCTTCTCTACTTCCGGCTGCTTCCCTAATAACATCTGTTCCAGGATACTGACTTTCAAAGGCTTTTTCAATTTGTGCAAAGGGAACGCTTAAAGATCCCGCATGGAAAACTACAATCTCTCCAGTTATATCTTCAGCCATCATCAACGTCCCAAATAAAAAAACAAACAGTATAACCGTGTACTTATAATAGCTTTTCATTATTTTCTCCCCTTTCTCTAAATTTTTATTTGAGTTTATAAACTCTAAAACTTACTTTAGCAACCCTTTAATGTGCAATCAACCTAGAAAATTTAGGAAAGGAGAGCAGCTTAAAAAATAAATGACATAGTAAAATAAAAAAACCGGTGTGTGAAGACACCGGTTCATAATGTGTCTCCTTTCCTAATGCGGGAGGCATAGAAGTTTCCTTCTATACCCTATCGTCTAAGTCACCATAGAATGAATTCTTTAGGTAACATAGATCGAAGACATTATAAAATGTATATGAAAAAAATTGTTTTCAAAAGAACTTAAATTTTAAAGTTATATATTCACAACTTCTCTCGTAGGAGCCTTAAACATCGAATAACTTAACGCACCTTTTATTGCTTCATTCAATAGATGGCTTATATCCCATTGATTTTTCATCGCTGCCAAATAAACTCCAGGATTTAGGACGCCTCCAACAAAGATAAAACCAACAAGTTTGCCATCTTTTACCAGAATTTTGTGGTAACTTCTACCTTCTTTTTCCTTATAAACATCGTAAGCATCTTCTTTACTAATACCTCCGGTGAAAACAACTTCTCCAAATAAATTTACTATGTTTCTAGATACTTCTTTGGGATATTTCCAAGAATACCCCGCCATATTGGTGGCAGCTATCCTTGCTTGTTCCATCGCAACAGGCCACAAGGCATGCATTTCATACTCATCTGAAATTAAGTCTATGGATTCAGTCACATCCCCTGCTGCATAAACATCCTTAACAGATGTTTCCATATATTCGTTTACCAAGATGCCAGTGTGACATTTGATAGGCGTTTTTTCGAGAAAATCTATACTCGGCTTAACTCCTTTTCCCACAACAACACAACTGCCTTGAATTACTTTGCCTGATGCAAGAAAGATGTTTGCGTGATCTCCTTCTTCTTGAACCTTAGTTATACTTTCACCCGTGATTAACTCCATTCCGCTTTCTATAGCTCTTTCAGCAATAATATCCGAACCTTCTTCATCAACTATCTGAGATAACATTCTACGCGATCTTATAACAAAAGTAGCAGGTATATTTAGTTCCGCTAGGGCATCAGCAATCTCAGAATTAACTAATCCTGCACCAGAAAGTATTACTCTTTTAACGTCACTTTTTTCAACTTATCTTTCAATTTATCCATATCTGAAAGGTTTCGCACTGTTAGAACTAGCGGGGATCCTTCTAATTCCATATCTGGAACATACGGTTCTGCTCCAGTTGCTATCAACAATTTATCGAAGGAAAATGTTTGGTTTTGTACAGTTTCTACCTTTTTTCTTTCAACATCAATGTTGACAACCCTTTGCCCTAGTAGAAGTTTAGCCTTAGATGGATGGGGAAGAAACAGATAATCTCTTTTCTTTAATTTATTCGATAATAAATAAGGTAAAGACATTTTACTGTAGGGGAATACTTCTTCAGCGGATAATATAGTAATTTCCCCTCGAGGATCCAGAGATTCTAATGTTCGAGCAGCATTTAAGCCAGCTGCACTAGCTCCAACGATAACGTATCTCATTTTGAAATCTGGACCTCCAATTCTTTAAGTTTTTCTTCTGTGGGAACACTGTCTTTATCCCATCCTCTTAACTGATAGTATTCATCCAACATCTTTCCAAGATCCTCTACATGGCCTTTTGAAGGACCCGTTTTGATTGGTTCATTTAATATTCTTGGAGGTAAGGTATCATCCTGTCTTGTAAAACCAGCTTTAAGATTGAAAAGCTTTTCAATATTCCAAATTCTTTCTCCAATTTTCATGAACTCTTGGGCATCTATTGAAAAACCTGTTGCAGTTGACACCATCTCGGCTAACTCATTAGCACTGAGACCAAAAGTCGTGAACAAACATATTCCAGAAGAATCAAGTGCAGCTGTCAGATCTTGTAAAGTTTTGATTAAAGCTGCTTTGCCTTCATAAGCGTACTGATCAGCATCTCCTAATACTTCTACGGCTGTTCCATATCCTCTGACGTGGCAAGCACCACGATTGCTAGTTGCATATTCTAAACCCATACCTTTGATAGCCCTTGGATCGTAAGCTGGGAACTCCTGTTTCTTTGCCGACATGGAAAGTTCCGGATGACCATAATGCTCTGCTAAGCGATAGGAACCTTGAGCTAATAATTTCCCAAAATTTCCTTCTTGCTTGCATGCCAATTCCACGGCTTTTAACATAGCTTCTGCTGAACCAAATCTAAGTTCAAAAGGGGCATCTTCCTTGGGCATATATCCTTTTTCGTACAATTCCATGGCACAGGCGACCGTTGAACCCATAGCGATAGTATCGATTCCATATTTATCACAAAGATGATTTGCACTTATCACTGCATCAAGGTCTGAAACACCACACATTGCACCAAACGACCAAACTGATTCGTATTCTGGACCTCCTCCAATAGTTCCTTTATACGGTCCACTTTTTACTACCGTTACCCTACACAAGCTATTGGACACTCAGCACATCCTTCATTTCTAATTAAATTTTTCTCCCTTAGAGTTTCTCCACTAATTTTATTTGCCTCTGGGAAATAAGCATCTTGGGCATTACGAGTGGGGAACCCACCAACACCATTGATAACATTCACCAACATTGCGGTACCTAACATAGCAGCCCCTTGACCTGCAAAGGCATCTTTGCTTAAAATATCTCTAGCCTTATAAACTGCTTTCATAAAAGCTTCAGGATCAGCCACTGGAGTATCTTCATTCCCTCTAACGGCTATACCTTTTAGATTCTTACTTCCAACTGCGGCGCCAACACCGGTTCTTCCAGAAGCCCTATGACCATTGAACATTACGCTAGAGATAGGAGATAATTTCTCACCAGCCGGTCCAATCGTCATGGTTTCAGCCAAGGGATGTGTTTGCTCTCTTATCAATTCGTCACTTTCGTCAGCCAATTTCCCCCATATTTCCTTTGCGGATCTGAATTCTACTTTACCTTTGTTAATCCATATATATACAGGTTCGGCTGATTTTCCTTCAACAACGATCATATCGTATCCTGTGTGTTTCAAAGCGGGGCCAAAATGTCCACCTGCATTAGAGCACGCAATAGCTCCATTCAAAGGACCTTTTGTGATTACCATAGTTCTTCCAGAAGAAGGAGCTAATGTTCCATCTAAAGGACCAGTGGCAAAAATGACCTTGTTTTCTTCAGAGAGAGGATCTACTTTCGGATCGATTTCTTCCAACAACAAACGAGTCCCATACCCTCTGCCCCCTAAATATTTCTGAGCCCACTCTTCATTCAATGGTTCACTTTTTACTTCTTTGGTTGTTAAGTTAACTCTCAATAATTTACCTTTGAATCCACCTTTTATCATTTTAAGCTCCCCCCTTTACTAAATCTTTTGCGATTTCTTTAAGGCGGGTGGCAGTTTCCCTTACTTTCACATTTGTGATATCTTCTACTTCTTCGTAAGACAAAGCTCCTGGATAGCACACTTTAATACACGCTGGATCCCCACCACAGTTATCACATTTTATTACCTCTTTCCCTGTGTGATCCAATTTTATGGAACCCCACGGGCATGCTACGATGCACTGTTTACATCCGATACATTTTTCCTTGTTAAGTTCTACCACCCCTGTTTCAGGTTCTTAGTCAGAGCGGAAGTAGGGCATACTTCTTCACAATATGCTCTCTCACACTGCAGACAAACACTTGACGAAGGTTAAATCTTCCCAAAACTCGTTCACTTTGATTCGAGAGTCAAGGGGGTTAAACTTTCCCGTATGCTCAAAAGAACAAGCATACTCACATGCCCTACATCCCGTGCATTTTGCCTGATCCAACATCAATACTTTCATGCACACTCCTCCTTTCAATATTTTAAAATGTTAACTGAACTACAGTCAACTAAAAAAAAGAAAACTTTGTTACATTCAAACCCTGTTTTTTGAAAAATTTATATTGTTGTTAATTTTAACTCTTATGTAAAAAAAAGTCAATTTGATTTATTGGCAATTAGAAGCGTTTAGGGACGATTATTTTCAATTAGAAGGCAAATTCTTGCAAATAAGCGCTTTTCTTAGCCCTATCTTGAAAAACAAGGATTAATAAGGGATGATAGTTCTATTTTTCATTGAAGGTTAATTATTTCAAGGGAATAATCTTTTAAATCTATGAGTAGTAACTTGTTGTCGAGGGTATCTTTTCTTCCAATTATTACTTTAATTGTTTCTATTACTTGAAGGGATGCCATAATCGATACTACAGGTGAGATAACAGAGACCTTTTCTTGTGTTGTATCAATTTCTCCGAATATATCTTTTAAAGACGAAGTTTTACCTGGGATTATGGTTGTCAATTGACCATACCATTGATTAACGCCTGCATGAATATAAGGTACGTTGGATTCCCAAGCAAGTTGTTCAAGAATATATCTCGTTTCGAAATTATCAAGAGCGTCTAATATGACGTTCACATCTTTGGGTATTTTACTCTCTTTTGAAATTTTTTCTACCTTTGTTTCTATTTTCGTAGGCAAGTTAAAAGATTCAAGAATTTTTTTAGCTTGATCAACTTTGTATTCACCAATGCTATCCACGCCATATAAAACTTGACGGTTTAGGTTAGAAGGTTCAACCTTATCATAATCCACCAAATATATTTTTTTTACACCAACCCTTTGTAACTCCAAAGCCTGATGAGTTCCAAGACCTCCAGCACCACCAATATAAACAACAGCTTGTTTTAACTTTAAAGACTCCTCTTTTGAGAACAACCCTTTTTGTCTTTCCAAGTAATCCATATCATCCTCCTCCAGAAGGGGGAAAAATTGTTATTTCATCTTTATTTTCTACCAACGTATCCAATCCTTGTAAATGGCGAATATTTCTTCCATTTAATAATACTATTGTACCGCTTTTAAGTTCCCCGTTTTCTAGTAGTTTTCTACTAAAGTAATTATCAAACTCTTGATCCAATAATTTTATTATTTCTTTAATGGATTCCGATTCTGATAATTGGTAATCGACTTCATCCTTTTTCAAATCAAACTTTATAAGGGAAAAGAATTTAATTTTCAAATCTTTTCACTCCTTTCCATATGCATTTCCAATTTTTCAATATCTTCCTTATAATTTATATTGAAAAACAGTTTTCGGGTTCTCCAATTTCTCTTATAATGGTTTCTTTTATTATTCTAACCTTTACTTTGGGGAAAAAACTCTTCAACTTTAATTGATCATTTTTTAGTGAAGCATTGATAAAAGGCAAACATTTTTTGCTATAAACAGCGGCAAGTGGCTCAAGGTAAGAGTTGTACTCGGGCACAAGAACGTCATAATCTTTCTTCTGTAAGTTTACAAATTCAAAAAATTCACTTGTCAAAAAAGGCATATCACAGGCTGTCAAAAAGTTGTATTCGCTATCAGAACAGGTTAAACCCGTAAGCAAACCGCCTAATGGGCCTTTATTTGGTATTATATCCTCACAAAAAAATACATCTTGCAAAAAAACATACTCTTTTACGTTGCCTATTATGTATACTTTTTCAAATGCATTTTTTAGACCTTCAACAATCTGTTCTATCAAAGGTCTTCCGTTGATTGTTTCCATTGCTTTATTAGTCCCAAATCTGCTACTCTTGCCTCCTGATAGAAGTAAAGCGTTCATCAATTAAAACCTCTCTTCTTGAAACTCTTTTTTCAACTTTTTCTAACTTAACTGGGGTTATTTTTAATTCGGGTATCTTTGCTTTTAAATCATAAACACGATTGGTAAGTTTATTGGCTGGACTTTCCGCATAGTGAAAAGGCATGAAAAGTTGGCCAGGTTGAACTCTTTGTCCAACCTTTGCATAGGTTTCAACCGTTCCTTGAGGCGAAGTTATCCTAACTCTATCTTTATCTTTGATCCCCAATTTTTTTGCATCTTCTATGTTTATTTCGACATAAGAGTCTGGTTCATGCTTGTCAATAGGATAGGATCGCCTGGTCATAGTACCTGTATGGAAATGGTATAACATCCTTCCTGTCATTAAGGTAAAATTGTACTTTTCATCGGCTTCTTTTTCTGGAGGAGCAAACTCAACTGGAAAAAACTTGCCTTTCCCACGAGAAAAACCATCCTTATGCAAATATTTTGTACCTGGATGATTAACATCAGGGCAAGGCCATTGCAAACCACCTTTTTCCAATCTTTCATAACTTATTCCGCCGTATAATTTTGATACTTGTGCGATCTCATCCATAATTTCAGAAGGAGAATTATATTTCATTTCATAACCCATTTTATTAGCCAATTTAGTTAATATCTCCCAATCTGCTTTAGCCCTTCCAGGAGAGTTGACCGCTTTTCTCACCCTTTGTATGCGTCGTTCGGTATTTGTAAACGTACCCTCTTTTTCAGCAAACGACGCCGCTGGCAAAACTACATCTGCAAATTGTGCAGTTTCAGTCAAGAATATATCCTGCACTATTAAAAATCCAAACTTTCTAGAGCTTTTTTAACATGGTCTTGATCTGGATCAGACAGAAAAGGATTCTCACCCATTATGTAGAGAGCCTTTATCTTTTTACCGGCTTCTTCGAACATTTCTGTTAAAGTCAATCCTTCTCTATCAGTTAATTTTACACCCCAATAATTCTCAAACTTTTCTTTAATTTTGGGATCACTGACTTTTTGATAACCAGGATAAACATCAGGTAAAGCCCCTACATCACAAGCACCTTGCACGTTGTTTTGTCCCCTTAATGGATTAACTCCTGTGCTTTCAAAACCAACGTTCCCAGTTAAGAGTGCAAGATTCGTAAGAGAAAGTACGTTGTTAGTTCCGTATTTATGTTGAGTTATTCCCATTGCAAAATATATTGCTGCTTTTTCGGCTAAACCAAACATTTTTGCAGCTTCGATTATCTTATCTGCTGGCACACCTGTAATCTGGGATACTTTAGATGGTGTATAACCTTCTATTACTTTTATATAACTTTCAAATCCTTCCGTTCTTTCTTCAATGAATTTTTTATCAAGTAACCCTTCGTGGACGATAACATTCATCATTCCATTTATTAAAGCCACATCTGTTCCAGGCTTGTGATGTAATGAAATGTCAGCAATTTCAGAAAGTTCTATCTTCCGAGGATCTGCTACTATTAAATGGGTCCCGTTTTTCTTCGCCTTTTTTATCTTGCTTCCAATTACCGGATGATTCTCCATTGGATTTGAACCTATAACAAATATTACATCACTTCCCTCTATTTCTGATATAGAGTTGGTCATGGCTCCCGAACCAAATGCCATCCCTAATCCAACAACAGTGGATGCATGACAAAGTCTGGCACAATGATCTACAGAATTTGTGCCAATTACTGCCCTCATAAATTTTTGCATAATATAGTTTTCTTCATTTGTACATTTTGCTGAGCTCAATCCACCTATTGAATCACTTCCATACTTTTCCTTTATATTCAATAGTTTTTCTGCAACATAATCCAATGCTTCTTCCCAACCAACTTTTTCAAAATGTCCATTTCTCTTTATCAAAGGATCAGTCAATCTATCAGGGTGATTGACAAAATCATACCCAAACCGGCCTTTCACACAACTTTCTCCATGGGGGTTTGGAGAGTTTTCGTTGTAAACGGAACCAACTTGAATTATTTTATTGTCTTTGGTTCTTAATTCCAATTGACAACCAACCCCACAGTAAGGACAGGTCGTTATAGTTTTATTAAATTCGTAATAACGCCCCTTCCCTTTGGAAGGAATATAAGTAAGAGCCCCTGTTGGCACATTTCAACGCATTGCCCACAAAAGACGCATGGAGAATCTTTCCCTCCCAGATCTTCATCAAATGGAGGGCTAACTTTAGTTTCAAAACCTCTATTGACAAAATCCAATGCGTTACACATTTGAATCTCTTTACATGTTCGTACACATTTACCACAAAGTATGCATTTGTCTGGATCAAGCTGTATAAATTCATTCTGAGCTTTTATCTCAAAACGTGGGAGTTTCTTTGTTCCGAAGGTGGATTCTTTAATTCCATATTCGTAAGCTAAATCCTGAAGGACACAGTTTCCATTAGCTTCACATGTCATACAATCCATTGGATGATCAGAAACTAGTAAATCTACAACCGTCTTTCTAGCCTCGATAACCCGTTCACTATCCGTTAAAACCTTCATCCCATCAGTTACTGGTGTAACACAAGAGGCAACTAATTTACGATTATTTTCCAATTCTACCAAACACATTCTACAAGAACCTACATCGGATAAATGTGGACTATGACATATGGTAGGAATATAGATACCGTTTTGTTTTGCAACCTGGAGTATAGTTTGGCCTGGTTCAGCTTCGTAATCATTATGATTTATAGTAACTACCAAAACATAAGACCCCTTTCATTATTAAATTTACGAAAAATTCAATATCAAAAAATCATATTCTTAGCGGTGAAAATATTTACAACAACTTCTTCATCTACTAGTTGAAGTTTATCTGTAATATTATATCTCGTTATTCCTTTTGAAGAGTAAGAAATATAAAGATATCCATTTTTACAATCCATACTTAAAATTGGAAGATCTAAATCTATGATTCTATTTAAATCAAAATTTGACAGATCAACGATCGCCAATTGAGAGCCTATAGAATAAA
>LZCG01000096.1_pt1 | contig 16582 bp, 14 predicted proteins | sample 768541 | NCBI WGS metagenome assembly LZCG01 (sample SAMN05200874, study PRJNA324366) | oil field metagenome | isolation source: sample BH-FW-1 from oil reservoir | place: India: Bombay High | collected 2015-07-11
AAGTTTTAGAATCTTTAAAGAAAAGACAGAATTACTCACTAGGAGGCGATACATATTATGAAAATAGCTTACGTATCCTACGAAGTCTCTCCATTTGCTAAAGCTGGAGGCTTGGCAGACGTAGCTGGAGCCTTACCAAAATATATTAAAAATGCAGGAGAAGATATATACGTTGTGATGCCTTTTCATAAAAACATAGAAAATAATTATGATATTTCTAAATTTGAGGTTGTAAAAACAGGCTTAATACCTGATTCTCATACACATAAATCTCCTTTCAGTGTTTATAAAAGTTATTTAGAAGGTTCCTCTGTAGTAATTTATTTCATAAAAACAGATACCCTCTATGATTCAAAAAACATATATGATGAAGAAAATATCTTTTTGAAGACTTCTTACTTTTGTGATGCTGTTTTAAAAACCACAAAAGAATGTGAACCCGACACAAACGTTATTAACGCAAATGACTGGCACACTTCTCTTATACCTGTATATCTAAAAACCGTTTATTTACAAGACAACATTTTAAAAAAGATAGCCACAATATTAACTATTCACAATATAGGTTATCAAGGGCTTTTTAACCCTGAGGTATTAAATCAGGCTGGATTACCTAATTACCTATCAACATAAACGCTCTGGAGTATTATGGAAAAGTAAATATATTGAAAGGTGGAATTTTGTTCAGTAATATAATAAATACAGTGAGTCCCACTTATGCAAAAGAAATACAGACCGAAGAATACGGATACGGACTAGAAGGTATATTGAAGGTTCGATCTGAAGATTTGTTTGGTGTATTAAACGGCATTGATTACAGCATTTATGACCCATTAAAGGATCCACATATCTTTTATCCTATTGAATCATACAAAGACAAATTAAAAAATAAAACAAGTTTACAGGAATACTTAGGGCTCGTTAAGGATGAAAATATAACGCTAATCTCTTTTATTGGTAGGCTCTTTGAGCAAAAAGGAATCGATTTAATTTCAAAAATAATAGACCTTTTGTTACTCACTGATATTCAATTTGTTTTATTAGGAACAGGAGATAAAAAGTACGAAGAATATTTTGCTACCTTGACAAAACTTTATCCTAAAAAAGTCTCCATCAACATAACCTTCGATGTCGATCTAGCTCAAAAGATATACGCCGGATCTGATATCTTTTTGATGCCATCTAAGTATGAACCATGCGGATTAGGCCAAATGTACTCGATGAGATACGGCACCGTTCCCGTTGTAAGATACACAGGGGGATTGAAGGATACGGTTTCGGAATACAACCCCAAAGATAAAAAAGGAACAGGATTCGGATTTTATGAATACCAAGAAGCGAATTTATTATACACTTTAATGAATGCTGTGTACTTTCATCAAAAAAGGAATGATGACTGGACGAATATTTTTGAAAACTGTATGAAAGAAGATTTCTCTTACGAAAAAACAGCCAAGAAATACATCGAATTATACAAAATCGCCCTTGACAAAAAACGAGGTTATTAGAATGATGGAATTGAGAAAAGATCCTATAATAAAAAGATGGGTTATAATATCTTCCGAAAGATCGAAAAGGCCCATGGATTTCAAAAAGCAACAGCAAAAAATAGAAAACTCCTTCTGTCCTTTCGATTATGGAAATGAATACAGTACACCGGAAGAAATAATAGCCTTTAGAGACGCTAACTCCACTCCAAACTCCCCGGGATGGTGGGTTCGGGTTGTTCCGAATAAATTTCCAGCGCTCGACTCTGAAAACGAATTGAAAAAACAGGGTATCGGGATATATGACCAAATGTCTGGCTATGGATACCATGAAGTCCTTATAGAAACACCACAACACAACGCGAAATTAGCTGATATGCCAATGGATCAAATAAAAGAAATAATATGGGCTTACATACAAAGGTTTCAAACAATAAGAAAAGACAAAAACATAAAATACATTCAAATATTCAAAAACAAGGGAGAAGAAGCTGGCGCTTCCCTTTCACATCCACACTCTCAACTCATCGCCACTCCAATCGTTCCCATCACTATTAAATCAGAAATAGAAGGCTCCAAATCTTATTATGACTTTCGAGAAAGATGTGTTTATTGTGACATAATAAACCAAGAGTTAAAGGACAAACAAAGGGTCGTTTTCAAAACGGATGAGTTCATTGTTATAGAACCTTACGCCTCCAGATTTCCATACGAAACATGGATACTTCCACTCAAGCATTCACATGACTTTGGGTCCTTAGAAAACAATCCGGCATTAGTTGAAGATTTAGCAAAAACCCTTTCGATTATAACCAAAAGGTTTGATAAGAAACTTGACGATCCACCATTTAATCTATTCATACACACTTCACCGTTTATAGACGGACTGGAACTATATTACCACTGGCATATAGAAATATTACCTAGATTAACTAATGTTGCTGGTTTTGAATGGGGTACAGGCTTTCATATAAACCATGTTTCTCCCGAACAAGCCTGCAGTGACCTTATAGAAGAAAAAGACATTCTTTGAAAACGGGGGGGAACGAAATGATAGACTTAAAAGATATATTTTACGAATTTTCTTCGAGAAATGCCTTGGAATTAATTAGAAAAATCTCTGGTTTTCACAGAGCAAAAGGTAGCTTAGAATATTCCAAGGCGAGAGGGATAATTCAAAATTATTTGAAAAATTCAACTTTGCTTACCTTCCCTATGGATAAAACTTACAACACATGGCAAAGTCCTCCAAGTTGGAATCTAAACGGAGGCTTTTTAAAAATATCAAAATGGAAAATACATCGTCTCTGATCTTTCTCTAACACCTATCTCGGCAATATTCTTATCAGATAAAACTGATGGAGTAGAGAAACTGGAAGTCTTCGATGTAGGAAAGGGAGAAACAGAGGAAGACTACAAAAATTTTGAACCGGGAAATGCGGTATTGGCTGACGGTAATCCCACCCTAGTCTACCACTATGCTATAGAAAAATTCAACGCAAGATGTGTCCTCAGTTACCATATGAAAGCTCAGGATAAATCTATAGGAAGAACTCCGAATCTTTTACCTGATACCATTAATTATACTTCTTTCCCAAGTTTTAAAAATAAGTACGCCTATGGTTACGCATTATCTTACGATCAATTTCAAGAATTAAGGGAAAAGCTTAAAAAAGAAAAAGTTTACATAGAAGCCTTTTTGGATGCAGATCAAGGAACAAATACCCTAGAAGTCTTACAAGAAAATATAGGTAAAGATACCGACCAACCAGCTATTATTTTAACTGCTCATCTGTGTCATCCAAAACCGGGAGCTAACGACAATGCAAGCGGCTCTGCACTACTGTCAGAAGTAATGAGAGTATTAGAAAAATTCCAAAATCACTTAAACAGAAAAATTATTGGTCTTTGGGTAGCAGAGATGTACGGTACAGCTGCTTATTTAACAACAGAATTTCCAAAAAACGCTTATGTTATAAACTTAGATATGGTTGGGGAAGATCAATTTAAAACAGGATCAACTCTTAAATTAACTCCTTCCCCTTGGGCAATACCATCTTTTTTAGGAGAACTTCTTTACGTGAACTTAGAATATCCTGCTTTTAGATTATCTTTCGAAAGATATTCAGGAGGTTCGGACCATTACATGTTTTCAGATCCAAACTTGGGAATACCGGCTGTCTCATTAACAAATTGGCCGGATAGGTATTACCATTCAAGCGACGACACGGTTGATAATTGTTCAAAAAATACCCTTGACTGGATAGGAAAAGCTGTTTTAAAAACTATCTACGATCTAGACAATATGAGTCAAGAAGTTTCGGCACAAGTAAAAGGCAAAATTATAAACAATCATTTCAAGCTAGCCAATGTTCAAAGCAAACTCATCACCAATTATGTAAATTATATGACGTACCTAAAACTACAGCAACTCTCTAAATATGGAGACGTTGAAGAAGAATTAATTGAATTTTTAAGGAAAAAATTGACTTTAATTTGATCCCTTCACAAAAAAGAAAGATAAGAAAAAATATTGGGCCAATTTCTGATTCGTGGTACAATATCGAAGATATAAAATGGATGAACCAAATTAGAGAAAAAGTACCTAACTTTAGAGATTTCTTAGATGTATTTTTGAACGTATTTGAACTAGGATTTTCAAAAGAAGAAGCTATTTTAATAGCAAAAGCAGAGTTGGGAATTGAGGAAGATTTAAAGGCAGAAGTCGAACATTATCTGCAAAGATTAAAAGAAGAAAAATTAATAGAAATGTGAGATTTACACTATTATATTAAGGCACTCTATATGAGTGCCTATTTTCTATTTATAAGAAAAAGCAAGATAAACGCTCTTAATTAGTTCTAATCTCTCCTAATTGCTCATAATCTGCTGTATTTAAACTTGACTAATCTTTGTAAAGAGGTTTATAATTTTCATAAACTTACTTTCGATAGTAAAGAAAGTAAGATAATAAAATCATTCTAAAATTTATAGAAAAGAGGAGAAAAATTGGCTTTAGTAGGTAGCAGAGAATTAATTAGGGATATAAATGAGAAAACCATATTAAAGGAAATCTTTTTAGAAAAAAAGATCGACAGAGCCACACTAGCAAGAAAAACAAGTTTGAGTGGTGGAACAGTCACAAAGATTACCTCTGATTTACTAAAGAAAGGTTTGATCCGGGTAATTGGGGAAAGCAATTCGACCGGAGGAAGAAAACCCATTCTATTATGCATTAATCCAGATTTCGGAAACATTTTAGGAGCAAAGATAGGTTTGGGATATCTTCAACTAATTATAACTGATCTAACTGGAAATATCTTATCTCAAGAACGAAAAGAGTTTGGAGAAGAGTTTGACCCCCATAAAATTTCCTGCCTAATTAAAGAATACGTTGAACAAAAAAACAAAAATCATTTAGTCGGAGCTTCTGTAGCTGTTTCAGGTACAATCGATTCAACAAAAGGTGTTGTTCTAGATTCTTTCATTTTAAATTGGAAAAACGTTGAACTTGGCAAAATCTTAAAAAATATCTTAAAGGTACCTGTTTACATAATAAACGATGTTGATTCTTTCACACTTGCTCACTTATGGAAAGGGAAATTAAAAAAATATAAACATGCGTTAGTTATGACTCTTGGGGTAGGCATAGGGGGTTCACTTATTGTAAATGGAAATCTTTACACTGGAAACGGCGGCGCCGGAGAAATTGGACACATGACTATAAAAGAGAATGGAAATAAATGTAGTTGTGGCAGCTATGGATGCTTAGAAGCAGAAGCCGGGTTTGAATCTTTGGTTAATAAGATCTACACAAAAAGTGAAAACACGCTTCTCAAAGAATATTATAAAACGTTTAAAAATACGGAGTTATCAGAAGTTGAATTTATCAGATTAGCTATAAAAGAAGATCCTCAAGTATCACACGAGGTTTTCAACGAATATTCAACATTAATAGGAACAGCCATAAAAAATTTAATCAATATTTTTACTCCTGAATACGTTTTGATAGGCGGAGAAGCCTTAGAGTTTTCAGATTATTTCTTACAAAACTCTATAAACTATGCAAGAAAAAATGCCTTCGGAAATTTAGGTGAAAGGGTGATTTACGATGTTGATAACTTAGGACCAAAAGCATGGATGTTGGGTGGTGTGTATCAAGTAATTCAAGAGGAGATGTTTTATATCAATGTTTGAGGAGGAGATATTATGAAAAAAGCATTCTTTTTGTTGGTTGTGATACTTATTAGCACCTTCATGTTGGCTCAGGTTAAGGAAGTTATTTTTTGGCATAGTTATTCTACTACTTCAGGAGAGTATAAACTATTAACTGAAGAAATTATACCGGAATTTGAAAAAGAACATCCTGATATCAAAATTACAGAAGTTCAAGTTCCTTACGATGAAATGAGAAGAAGATTGATCGTAAGCACAGCAGCTGCACAATACCCTGACGTTATGAGAATGGATATTATCTGGGTCCCACAATTTGCTGATATTGGTGTCTTATTACCACTCGATGAAGAATTTTCCAATGATTTTCAACAAATTAAAGATGATTTTTTACCCGGTCCATTGGCTACAAATTACTGGAAAGGTCATTATTACGGAGTCCCTTTGGATACAAATACAAGAGTTTTGTTATGGAACCGTAAAATGTTTGAAGAAAGTGGATTAAGTGAGCCTCCAACAAATATGGAAGAATTTATTAAATATATCAAAATTTTAACCAAAGATACTGATGGAGACGGACAGATTGACCAATGGGGTTTTGCTGATACAGGTTTTGGACCATGGAATAGCATGCCTTGGATATACTCTTTTGGTGGACAAATCCTTGACCCAACAAATTCGAAGGCAGAAGGATACGTGAATTCACCTGAAAGTGTAGAAGCTTTAAAAACATTTAAAGATTTATACGATCAAGGCTATATCGCTCCTATTGGAGGAGGCGGAATTGGTGTATTAGAAGGATATGCTGAAGGTATTTACGCTATGACATTTGATGGCCCATGGGCTGAGAGTATTATAAAAGGTCAGTATCCCGATGCAGAAATTAATTATTCCCTCGTCCCTGCCGGTAAAGGAGGTTCTAAATCTGTAGTTGGGGGTGAAGATATAGTTATTTTCAGCTCTACTAAATACAAAAATGAAGCATGGGAGTTTGTAAAATTCATGACTTCAAAGGAAGTTCAGCTAAAATTTGCAACTGTTGGTCAGATGCCTGTATTGAATGGATTACTTGATGAACCCGAAATTAAAGAACATCCATTCTTCCCAGTTTATCTAAAACAATTAGAAACAGCAATCCCTCGCTCCCCTCATCCTGCTTGGAACGAAATCAACGATATTATGGATAGTGCCTGGCAAAATGCAGCTATAGGAGGAGTAGATCCCCAAGATGCTTTAGATAACGCCGCTTATGAAATTGAAGAAATTCTGAAAGACTATAGATAAGAATGGGAAGTAAAATTCTAGGTGGAGGATATCCTCCTCCACCTAATATAATTCCTAGCATTAGAGGAGGAATAAAGAATGACTAGGGAAAAGAGAAGAAAATTGGTTGGCCTTCTTTTTGTCCTACCTGGTTTGATCAGTTATCTCTCGTGGACATTGTACCCAATTATAAAAAGTTTTATTATGAGTTTATACGAATGGAATATTAACCCTAATATTCCTAATGAATTTATAGGATTCGGAAATTACATAGAATTATTTCAAGATCCAAAATTTTATGTAGCTTTAAAGAATACTATTTTTTATACACTAATTACAGTTCCTGGACAAATGATTTTTGGCTTTTTAGTAGCTCTCCTTTTAAATAGAAAAATGAAAGGTCAAACTTTATTTCGGCTACTGTACTATTTACCTGTAATAACTTCTTGGGTAATAGTCTCAATATTGTTTCAATATCTATTTGCAGCAAGAGGAGGTTTAGTAAACTTTTTATTAAAAGACTTGCTTCATATAATACAGAAGGATATTGCATGGCTATCCAACCCAAATACAGCAATGATACCTATTTACACATTAGGTATATGGAAAGGCATAGGGTGGTCAATGCTTATTTTCTTAGCCGGACTCCAAGGAATACCTAAACAACTTTACGAAGCAGCTTCTTTAGATGGAGCTAATAGCTGGCAAACTACAACTAAAATTACTTTACCTTTAATGGTACCCACAATTATGTTCGAACTTGTCATGCTTACTATTGGCGGATTTAATGTTTTTCTTTCAGTTTATGTTATGACTGGCGGGGGGCCAATGGGATCAACGGAGGTCTTGTCTTCATATATGTTTAAAGAAGCCTTCGATTATTTCCATTTTGGTTACGGGTCAGCAATATCGGTAATTTTCTTCATTATTGTTTTTGCCATAGCTCAAATCCAAAGGAAACTATTAGCTAAAAGAAGTTCCTATTAAGAGGTGAAAAAATGCAAAGAAAAAACTCAAAAAAAATAACTAATATAATTGTTTTTTGTATTTTAATTTTAGGAGCAATAATAATGACTTTTCCATTTTATTACATGTTTATAACTTCCTTAAAGGAAACAGGTTATATTTTCACCGTTCCACCACAATTAATCCCTAAGCCTGCTACATTCCAAAATTATATAACTGTCTGGAAAGAAGCTGATTTTGCCAGATACTTTATAAATAGCGTTACCATAACGCTTCCTGCAATTATTTTGAATGTTCTATTATCCGCTTTAACGGCATATGGATTTGCAAGGTACAATTTTCCAGGAAAAGAAACTTTTTTCTCCCTTCTAATTGCTACTTTAGCCGTACCGGGATTACTTCTCATAATTCCTCAATTCGACATTGTTAGTAAAATAAGATGGTTGATGGATAACAAAATTACACTTATTTTAACAGGAGGCATAGGAGGGATTGCATTCAACGCCTTTTTCTTGAGGGGATTCTTTGAAGCTATGCCTGTTGAATACGAAGAAAGTGCAGAATTGGATGGAGCCAATGCCTGGCAGAGATTTATTTATATAGTTTTCCCACAAGCTCTCCCTTCTGTAGGGGCGTTAACTTATAATGTCTTTTTGGGAATATGGGATGACTATTTTTGGCCATCTTTGATATTGACTTCAAAGAACAATTGGACATTACCTATCGGTATAATGACTTTCAAAGGTCAATTTAGCGTTCAATGGAATGTTTTATTTGCAGGAACTATGATTTCTTTGGCCCCTGTACTAGTAGTTTATGTCCTATTTCAAAAGTATTTTATACAATCAGTTTCTGAAGGAGGTTTAAAACTTTGAAAGGAGAGACTTTTAATTGCGAAAGAAAATCATATTTTTAAACTTTTATATCTTGCTTTGGTTCGTATCAATATTTGGAGGTGAAAGTATGGACATTTTGTTTGATAAATCATTCTATTATCCAAATGATTCTATAAATCTAAGGTTGTTGAATCTTCCTAACGAAACTAAAAAAATTAAAATTGTTATAACTAAAGATATTCAAACAATTAATGAATTAAGTATAAACATATCTAAAGTGGAAGAAATCATGCAAATATCTTTAAAAGCTCCTTCTAAAGTTGGAGGGTATGGATTAGACTTTTATGTAAATGATAATCTGATCTTAAGCAGGGGCCTTCCGGTTTTAAATTCATGGACTGAGTCACCTCGCTATGGGTTTTTAACAGATTTTGGCGAAGGAAGATTTAACGTCGATAAAACGATGGATTATTTAGCCCAATATCATATCAACTCTTTGCAATATTATGATTGGATGTATGATTATGGATATCTAGTTTCTAAAGAAGAAAATTACAAAGATGCCTGGAATAGAGAAAGGAATATATCAAATTTTGTTTTAAAAGAATTAATTAGAGAAGGACATGAAAAAATATTTTTCTATGGGTTATGTCCCTATTTACGGTGTAGAAAGAAATCTTGGCTTAGATCATCCCGAGTGGTTGCTATACGAAATAAAAGGTGAGAATTATGAACCGGTTGACTTTTATCAAAAAATTTTAATCACAAATACTTATCAAGATTCAGGTTGGACAAAATTTCTTATACAACAATGTAAAGAAACTTTAAAATTTGGATTTGATGGAATACATTTAGATCAATATGGATACCCTAAAGATTATGCATCTTTTTACTTAGAAAATAACGAATATAAACCTTACATAACATCTAAAGGTTTTAGGGAATTCATAAATGAATTGAAACAACAAACAGAAGCTCCGGTAATCTTTAATTATGTTAATAATTGGCCCAAGGAAATACAATCTCAAGCTAAAGCAGATGCGATTTATATAGAACCTTGGGAATCATGTAATACATATGAAGATATGTACAAAATGATCAAAGAAGCTAAGGAAAGAAGCAAAAAGAAATGTCATAACTGCTGCCTACATCAATCCCTCTTTTGAAGAAAATATTATTTTGACTGATGCGGTTATTGCAATAAGTGGTGGAAGAAGATTAGAACTGGGAGAATATTTGTTAATACTCGGAGGCCCTATTTCCCTGGCGACGCAGATATTGTAAGTCAAGATTTACTAAATAAACTCAGGAATTACTATGATTACCAAGTAAGGTATGAAGAATTATTTGATATCCTTGAAAAAGAAGTAGAATTAAAAGGAAATAATTTATCTTTGAACCCAAAAAATGATTCTATATGGTACAATGTTAAGATGAACTCTAAGTATGTTTTCATTAATCTTGTCAATTTCGTAGGGACAAGCACAAACTTTTGGAGAATGAAAACAAAAAACCCAATACAATCAATGATATAGAAATTTTTATTCCTTTAAACAATATTAAAAATGTATATTTTGCTTCAGCTGATAATCAGTTATTTTTTTCAAAAATAGATTTTTTAGAAAAAGAAGATGGGTTAATTGTAAAAGTCCCAACACTTGAATATTGGTCAACTATTCTGATAGAATTAGAATAAAAACTGGAGGAGGATTTATCTATTATGTTCACAAAGACGCAGTTAACGCAATACACTACTTTGTACAGAAGTGGCAAACCTTTTAAAACTGGGGCGGTGATAATTGACTTAGAAAGCAAAAATTTCCAACAGAACGATACTAATCCCATATTTTCAAGTTGAAGAAGAAGACAACAAAATAAATTTCATATACAAGATGTCAAAAGAAGATGTTGTATATGGTTTGGGAGAAACTCTTGGGGCATTGAACAAAAGAGGTAAAATTTACAGATTCTACAACACAGACGATCCTGAACATACCCCTGAAAAGATGTCTTTATACGGTTCCCATCCTTTTATGATCTTGGATGGAAAAAATACTTTCGGACTGTTCATCGATTATCCTTCTGAAATTATCTTTGACATAGGATTTACAGATAAAGATATTTTGCAGATCACCGTTCCTTCAAAAGATTTTGACTTGTATATCTTTGATTCTGATGAAAAGCTATCCATAATAAAGGAATACTTTAACTTAACAGGTAAACCTTACATCCCTCCAAAATGGGCTTTTGGGTTTCAGCAATCAAGATGGAGTTACTTCTCTGAAGAGGAAGTTAGAAATGTCGCAAAAAAATTCAGAGAAACTGGAATACCTTGTGATGTCATTTACACCGATATAGACTACATGGATAGTTACAAGGTTTTCACTATAAACAAAGATAAATTCCCTAACTACGAAGGGATGGTGAAAGACCTAAAAGAAATGGGAATAAAAGTTATACCGATCATAGACCCCGGGGTAAAAATAGAAAAAGACTATTCAATGTACGAAGAAGGCAAGGAAAAAGGATTTTTCTGTGTGGATGAAAACGGTAATGATTTTGTTGCAGCTGTTTGGCCAGGACCTACGCACTTTCCAAACTTTTTGAACTCAGAAGTCAGAAGATGGTGGGGCAAGAAGTATAAACTCTTTACAGATATGGGAATAAAAGGCTTTTGGAACGATATGAACGAACCTTCAATATTTTATACCCCTAAAGGTTTAGACAATCTCATCGAACTGTTAAAAAGTTTGGAAAAAATAAGGAAAATGCCGGTATAGAAGTTTTCTTGGCAAGAGAAACACTTTTGAAAATAGCTAATAACAGAGAAGATTATAAAAGCTTCTACCATAAATTAGACGATGGTAGTTTAATAAATCACGATATGGTTCATAACTTATACGGATTCAACATGACAAAAGCTACTGCAGATGAGTTGAAAGAGTTATGCCCGAATGAAAGATACCTGCTACTCTCAAGAAGCAGTTATCCAGGCCTCCACAGGATGGCTTCAATATGGATGGGGGATAATAAATCTTGGTGGGAACACATGATTGTTAATATAAGAATGCTGCAATCTTTAAATATGATGGGATTTTTCTATACGGGAGCGGATGTTGGTGGCTTTGGAGCTGATTCATCTGCTGAATTAGTCATAAGATGGATGGAGTTAGGAGCGTTCACACCATTTTATCGAAACCATTCTGCACTAAATACAAGGCCTCAGGAGCCTTGGCAGTTCGATGAAGAATCTTTGAACATCATGAGAGACATAGTGAGGCTCAGATACGCTTTTCTACCGTATACTTACTCAGAATATATGAACTCCGTAAAAGAATCTGTTCCATTTGTAAAACCTTTATCTTTTGTATTTGAAGGCGATAGGGTGAAAGATATAGAAGATCAGTACATGTACGGAGAATCTTTGATGGTAGCACCCGTTTATGAACAAAACAAAAAGGGAAGATATTTACACTTGCCAGAAGTGAAGTGGCTTAATTGGACAGCTTCTAAATACGAAGAAAGAAATATGAAAGTTTATGAACCGGGAGATTATTACATTGAAGCAGATTTAAATGAAATTCCTCTTTTCATAAAAGAGAATAGCTTGATACTTCTATCCGAGCCTATGAATTATGTTGGTGAAAAAGAAATTACAGAACTAACAGTCATTGGTTTGGTTAGCGATCACGCTGTTTACAATTATTATGATGACGATGGAACCACTTACAACTTCTCAAAAGGTGAATTTGGTAATTTAAAGATAGATATAACAAAAATAGGCAACGATTTCAAAATAGATGTGAAAACATACGATCCAACGAATATTTTGAAAATAAAAAAGATCCAGTTCGAAATATACGACATTGATGGTAGTGTCATCAAAAAAGATATGATCCTTTAGAAAGACTTGGGATATTCCCAAGTCTTTTCTTGAATAAGAATCGATTATTCATTAATGAGTTTCATCTTTCTATTTTAAAAAAACTTAACTGGACTCTTAAATCGAATTCACTTTAAAGATATGGCAAAGATATGCATCGTTGGAATTTGAGGCAAAAAGATAGATTGCACAGGTACAGATTTTAAAGGAATCTTCAACATGTACATTTGTGGATTTATATTTTCTGTTATTCCTAAGCTATCGTATCTATAACCGAACTCCAAAAGAACCGTTTCACCATAGATTGGAGATTGGCACCAATCGGAGAAGGCAATGTCCACCTCTTGACTTGATCCATCTTGGTAAAGGATTAATATTTTACCTGTATAATTTCCATGGTCGCTCGCTCCTACAATATATCATATAATCTAAAAGTTTTTTCTATATCTTTTAGATTTATAACCTGAGAAGTTAGTATTAGGTTATCGTTTCCATCAATCTTAAATTTAAAATAAACATTTTCTTTTTCATAAAAGAACATATTATTCGTTAAATGTTTTATAAGTTCCTCTACTGGGTATTTTGCTCCTATTATTCCATCGTAGTTATCAAAATTACCAGATTTTCTTTCGGAGAAACTTACTATGCCATCGTTGTTAAATAACTCTTCTATATCCAATAAAAAGCTATTGTTAATAAAAATACCTTCAACTTCAGCGGTTTGAGTATATAACTTCTCTGTTGCTGCTTCATAAGTTGTTTTTTCAATTTTTCCTTTAGAGAATTCATAATAAGATTGGTCGAATTCAAATATAAAAGCGGGATCTACTGGTTTTAAAATAACTTGATCAACGTAAATAAAACCATTTTCAGGTTTTAAGTACAAAATAATTTGATTTTCTTCCATATTTAAGTCCCCAATGTACATAATACCATCATTTGAATCTAAGTTTTTATCTATTGAATTATCTCCAGAAGAAGCTTTAACGTGGGTGTTAGAATCAAAAGACCCGGCTATATAAACTTCATACTCTCCAGGATAAAAATTCTCAATTTTTTGTCTTATCCTTATGCTTTCTTCGGTCTTAATGCGAATATTATTGGTATTGTCCAATTCAAAATAATAAATGCCCGCATCCATTTTCTCAGATTCAAACAATAGAGTCTCTCGACCGCCAATTATTTTAGACGAAGTTAATGGTTGAACCTGGAAGGTAAGGTTTTTAACCTTACTAAACTTAGCAAAGCACATATTGTCGATTCAGCACCGGCATTGCTGTTTATATATATAGAATGTAAAGAATCATAACCTTCACCGTTTGGTCCATACATCGGAGAAGCTAAATGATTGTTCCTTTCAAAAAACCCTCCGAACAAGGCGGCAATGTAGGCATATTTTTCTTCCTGGGTAACTGAATACAATTTCACTAAAGTCGAAATTATTGGTTCGACTGCATAAGCTATCTGAGGATACATTTTTATATATTTTCCTATTTCATAAACCGGACCTAAAGAAAGCAATACTGGATAGAATTCATCTGCTAAAGAGATTGCAGAATCTAAATATTTAGTATTTCCTGTTATTCTGTACAGTTCAATCAGAGCCTCTCCTTGTCTACTACCCCAACTATGCCATAATTGGTAATCTGTTCCTTCGTTGAATGCCCCCTTCAACAATCCTTCTTTTATCTGTGTATTAAGAATTGAATCTCCAATTTTTATAGCCAATTCTTTTACACTTTCATCCCCTGTATATTTGTAATATTCAATCACACCTAAAAGGAAAACGGAAGAAACATCTGAATTTTTATTCAAAAAGTAATTTTCATCCAAGCTCCTTGATAAAAAACTATACGCTAATTTGGCAGAATTTTCTAATTTCTTTTGAAAATCTCGATCCTCATTAAAGACTTCTAAGGCATTTGAGATAGCCCAAAATCCTCTTGCCGCCCACCAATTTGCCGATTTTCTACTTGTTACTCCTTGCTTATTAATACTACCATCCTCAAAAATAAAGTTATAGAAATCTCCATCAGAATCTTGAAGTGCCATCACAAAATCTAAAGTTTCTTTTGCTCTTTGAAGGTAAAATTCGTTGGGATAAAGTTTATAAAGTTCTGTATACAATACTGCAACCCTCGCTACATCATCTACACAAGTTACTCCTTCGCCTTTTGCCTCTGTGTGAACATATGTATCTCCGAATTTTTCAGCATATATCCAATAACCGATTTTTGTCTCGCTTTCTATTATGAATTCGTCCCTTAAAAATTCAAGATGGCTAAGATTTATCTCCGGTACACCAAAGGAAATTACAGATAAAAAAATAAAAGAAAACATGAAGAATTTCCTCCAATTCATATGCGTTCCTCCCTCTAAACTTTATAAAAACAAAATATTTCTGCAGCATTTATAAATGCTGCAGAAATAAAAGATTTACTGAACAATAAGTTTTAAATTTTGTATCTCATGTGCCCTTCCTTCAAGCAATTTTATAGCTTCTACAGTGTTCTTTGCAGAATAAATTGAGAAATATCTCGTATAAGTTACTTCGTCTCCAGCTTTGAATTTCATCATCCAATCAGCTTCATTAGTTCCCTCAAAAGTGCCTTTTGTAGCTTCATAATTATTCAACTCTCCTGGGATCCATCTAAATATCCCATCTCTAAATTCTCTACTTTCATAAAACCAAAAATCATTATAAACAAATTTTTTAAGGTCTGAATAAACGACGGATGTTTGTGGTAATATTTCTGCGGCTATCAAACCATATTTCTCTGAAAAGTTTGCTCTCCAATCTTCCATAGAAACAAAGGCATATGTCGCTCCCCACCATAAAGGTTTCATTGAATCAATTGCTGGAAAAACTACATAAGCATTTTCATCAACTATTTCTACTGCACCTCTTTCCTTCCAATATTCATATGGGGTTATTCCTAATTGTTCTGCCCAAATCACTCTTCTAAACATAGGAGTGATATGTAAAGAACCATCATCAACGGTAGTTAAAGGTGCTGTAGCCATAACTTGTAATTTCATTATATCAACGTAATTGGAGAAAGAAAATTCATTTTCCACTAGCACATCCCCAGTTTTAAAAATATATGTGGTTATCTTTTGTGTGAGACCAGGGAGCTCTTCATAGGAAAGTACTGCCTGAACAGTTACAGCAACAGGCCCTGGATCAAAAACTTTTAAATCCTTCACTGTTAATCCCATAGATGTTGTTTCAACGTGTTTGCCTAACTTCCCGTCTACATAGTATGTGCTACCTGACCACCCCGCAATTCTTGCTGTCCCAAGTTCATTGTACAAAATTCCTTCCACGTTGCCAAATTTAGTAAAATTTGCTAATCCGTGGTTATTTACCTTGACCGTAAAATTTTTGTTTACTACATTGTATTCTCCGTCTTTTTCCTCAATTGTGAAAGCTGGTTCAAATTGAAGTAAGTCCAAATCCCAATCATCCGAGACAACGATATTGGCTTCATTCTTAAACACAAATAGGAGAAAATCTGGCGAAGAAATTCTTCCGTTTTGATCAACATCCACAATCTGATAAGGAAGATCTTTTCCTTTCGAATCTTTTATTCTGATAGAATTCCAGTTCGCATCGAAATCATATCCAACAAAATCCAACAACTCAGAAAAACTTACCACAAAAGGAACATCAAGGCTTGTCATTTGCTCGGTAGAAACTTTTAACACCTTTTCCTCTGCAAAAAGAGTGAAGGTTACAAGAAGAACCGTCACCAAAGTTACAAAGATTCTCGCTTTTTTCACTTTTGTTCCTCCTCCTTTCATTTTTCATAAAATATTTTATTTACATGTTTGTATGTCTCCCACAAGGTATTATCATAAACCGTATACTGCGTAGAAATAGTGAAAAAGAGGCCAGAGTGTTCCGTTACAGAAACCTTCATAATATTTTTTAACATCTCCTTTTGTTAGAAAAAATTGGATACATGTTTTTC